>TARA_B100000674_G_scaffold491437_1_pt1 | contig 55041 bp, 57 predicted proteins | sample TARA_B100000674 | Tara Oceans TARA_B100000674 (sample SAMEA2622759) | marine metagenome | biome: marine biome (ENVO:00000447); feature: surface water layer (ENVO:00002042); material: "saline water (ENVO:00002010), including plankton (ENVO:xxxxxxxx)" | depth 5 m | reverse complement strand
GGTTCTTCCTCGAAGATGCGGACCATTTGCTCCAGATCGATCAGCGCCTGTTTGATCGACCGGTAGAGATTACCCAGCCGTTCCAGTGGACGTACGAGCTGCAGCAGATAGGTATTGATTAGCACGAATGCGCCTACCGTCATCGCACCTGACGCCACGTCCATCCCGCCGAGAACAACGATGGCCCCCGCGCCGATGCCGAGAACTGTCATCTGGGCGACGCCCAGAATGCTTCGGAAGATCAGTGACCGGACGGTCAAGCGTTCCGCTTCCGACAGCTCGCTGTCGTAGCGTGCTGAAACATAGTTCTCGTTACCGAAATACTTAACGGTTTCGTAGTTCAGCAGGCTGTCGATGGCCTTGCCGTGGGCTTCGGCCGCCTTGATGACCGCGGGGCGCTGATATCGGCGAAGTATCTCCGAGCCAAAAATCACGGCGGATAAAAATAGCGACAGCGTCACCGCCATGATCAGCGCGTAGTGAGCGTCGAAGCGGCCCAGCACAACGGCCGTGATGATGACGATTTCCGTGACTAGCGGGGCAATGACAAAAACAAGGTTGAACAGCAGTTCGGCAGTTGCCTCCAACCCGCGTTCCTGTATCCGGCTCAGCATCCCGGTGCGCCGCGACAGGTGATAGCGTAGTGACAATGTGTGCAGATGGTCGAATACGGCGAGACCCAGTCGGCGGCGGACACGCTGTTCCAGCGGCCCGAACAGTATCCAGCGCAACTCGTTCAGGGAGCGTGAAAACCAGAAGATAAAACCATAGGCCAGCAGTAGCGCAACCGGTGCGACCACGATCAGTGATGCGTCTCTCGGCGTCAGGCGGTCGATGGCGAGTGCGAAAAGAACGGGCAGCAGCGCGTTAAGAATGGCCGTCAGAAACAGGACGACGACAGAGAGCGCAACCCGCATGCGCATGCCGGGATCGTCGTGCGGCCATAGATACGGCAGCACTGCGCCGACGGCTTTTAGGTCGGCGGCATGGCCGGCGCGGATCTCGGGCGCGACGGAGGGCAGAAATCGCGACATCAGCCATCGTTGTTGGTTGGGAACATGGCGTCAGTATATAGGAGTCCGGTCCGAAGCGCCCAATAGCTGTGGATTGAAACCTATTTTGACGGGGAAAATACGGATGGACGGCCGTGCCTATCTTAGAAGCCTGCTGGAATACAACGCCTGGGCGAACGAGGAACTCTTCGACAAGGTCGAGGCGTTGCCGCCTTAAGAGGTAACCAAGCAACGGGAGACGATCCTCGAATCCATTCATCGAAGCCTCAACCATCTGCTGACCGTAGACATCATATGGCACGCGCATATGGAAAAACGCGCACACGCCATTTCCCAACTGCGTGCCATTCTGGAACGATTCGTCAATCAGGCCGGTGTTTTGCGAACAGGGATCGCTGCAGTCACACGTCGCCATGCAATCGGTCAGGTTGCTGGACGATGATCACTACCTGTAAACCTCGTCTAGCTATAACCTCCGCGGTTGTCTTTTACAGGCCTAGTATGCATTCGGCATTGCCATGGAAAATCTTTTCCATGACTTCCGGCTTGTAGCCTAGTTCGTCCCACTCGCGGAAAATGCGCTCGTAGGGCAGGCTGGGATAGTCGCTGCCGAACATGATTTTGTCCTGCAGCCGAGCTCGCATGTCGATCTTCAACTGCGGCGGAAAATGCTTCGGCGCCCAGCCTGACATCTCCCAGAACACATTGCCCTTGTGTAGGGCGACGGCCGTCATTTCGTCGACCCACGGCCAGCCGGGATGGGCAGCTATGATGGTCAGGTCTGGGAAATCAGCCGCCAGCTCGTCGATCGCTGCGGGATGCGCATGACGGATCTTCGCCCCCATGCCGCCGGGAATACCGGCACCCATTCCGGTGGTGCCGACATCGATCATCACCGGTACCTTTAGCGCGTTGATGGTTTCGAACAGCGGATAGAGCCGGGTATCGTTCACCGCGAAATGTCCCATGATCGGGTGGAAGTGAAAGCCCAGCATACCGTGGACTTCGATTGCTTCGGTGGCCTCCCTGATGGCCACCTCGCCCTTGAACGGATCGACCGCGCCCCACGCCTGGATGACCCGCTCCGGGTGGCGTTTCCACATACTGGCAACGTATTCGTTCGAACATGGCGGCGTATCAACCGTGGTTTCAAGATCCAGTGCGACTAGCACCGCCTCGACACCCGCGGCATCGAAGTCGGCGATCACCTCGTCTTCTTCCTTGGCTGTCCACCGGCGATTCCAGTATTCGGCAAGGGCTTTCACGTACGGGCCCTGACAATCGATCCAGGGTTGGGTGTTGGGATAGCAGTGCAGGTCGATGATGCGCATGACGGCACCTCCTGGTTCCAGCCTTGATTTTCAATAAATGAACATGTTCAATTGTCTTTGACAAGCCGGTATGGAAGGATTTGTCGAAATGGGAGCAGATAAAGAACGATGTCGGAAAGCGAAATTGGGGCGGGGATGGGTCGCCGCGAGCGAAACAAGGCGGACAAACTGCGGCGCATCAAGGAAGCGGCCTATCGGCTGTTTTCCGAGAAAGGTTACGACCAGACCACCACCCGAGAAATTTCCGCCGACGCCGGGGTCGCACTGGGAACCATCTTTACCTACGCGTCTGACAAACGCGATTTGCTGTTCCTTATCTTCAACGACCGTCAGGACGAAATGCGGCGGGTTTCGTTTGCCGCCATTCCCGAGGACACGTCTTTAGCTGACCAGTTGGAGGCCCTGTTTACGCCGTTTTATTATCATTTCGCGGCAGAGCCGGATTTTACGCGCTACCTGCTGCGCGAACTTACATTCTTTACCGACGGTGTCCAGGCGCCCCGGTTCCAGGAGGGGCGTTTGTCGATCGTCAAACGTATCCGTGAGCTCGTGGAAGATGCCGTCGCCGATGGACGGCTGGCGCCGGGAAATCCACCTCAAGTCGTGGCAGAGATGGTATTCGGACTCTACCAGTCGGAGCTGCGCCGCTGGCTGAGCGAAGAGACACCCGCCGTGAATGACGGTCTTCATCGGTTGCGCACCGTCTTTGAAATCCTGATCGCCGGGCTGGCGGGCCCTAAAGGGGAATGACATAAAAATGAATATGTTCAATATTTCTTCAAAACTGCATAGAAAACAATAACAGGGAGCGGACGGCAGGCCGTCCGGATAGATATGGGCTCATCTGACAAACGGGTGGCGTTGGTCACAGGCGCCTCTACGGGGATCGGGCGCGAAGAGGCGATTGCGCTCGCAAAAGCCGGCTACGAAGTTGCGATCAACTATGCGCGCAGCGCAGGCGAGGCGAAAAAGACGGCTGCGGCCTGCCATGATGCCGGCGCCAATACGCTTTTGATCCAGGCGGATGTCGCCGACGAGGCCGATGTCGAGAAGATGACGGGCGCGGTTGAGGAAAAATTTGGCCGACTGGATGTGCTCTGCAACAACGCAGGAACCACGACGACTGGTCTCTCATGGCAGTTCGAGCAGATTGACGTCGAAGACTGGGACCGGGTCTTTGCGGTCAATGTCCGCGGGGTATTTCTGGTTACCAAGCATGCCGCACCGCTGCTGAAGGCATCGGACGACGCCTGCGTCATCAACACCAATTCAATCGTCGGGTCCCGGCCCGGCCCGCAGGCGCTGCCCTATTCGGCCAGCAAGGGTGCGTTATGGACGATGACCAAGGCGCTTGCCGGTGCGCTCGGCCGGTCGGGGGTCCGGGTCAACGGCGTCGCGCCGGGCTGGATGGAAGGCGACTGGATGGAACGAATGCTCGGCGACAACTACGACAAGCTGATGGACGCGCGCGCCAGGCAGACGCCGTTGCAGCGTGTCGTCAATGCCAAGGACGTGGCCCAGACCGTGATGACGTTGGTCGACGGCAACAAATCCGTCAGCGGCCAGATACTAGTCGTCGACGGCGGCTATGCGTCGGTCACCTGATTTTGTTGGAGGATGAGACATGCTTGAAGGCGTCGTAAAGTTTCCGCCTGAGTTCGCGCAGAAATACCGCGAAAAGGGCTACTGGGAAGATCGCACCATCGCATCGCATTTCGCCGATTGGTTTGCCGAGTACGCTGACCGGACCGCAATCATCGATGGCGACACGGTCGTCACCTATCGCGATCTGGACGAACGTTCCACTCGCGTAGCGCTCAACCTGCTGGATCTTGGGTTCGAGCCGCTCGACCGAGTTGTAGTCTGCCTGCCAAACGTGGCGGAATTCGCGTATCTGTATTTCGCGTTCCAGAAAATCGGCGTTATCCCAATCATGGCGCTACCCACCCACCGCTATATGGAGGTGACCCAGTTCGTGGCGATTGCACAGGCCAAGGCCTGCTTCGTCCCGGCAAAGGCGCGGGACTATTCGTTCACCGACCTTGTGACCCGCTTGCGCGACGAACATGATTGTCTCGAAATGGGTATCGTCCTGGGTCCGCCGCAGGATGGCTTCATGACGGTCGAAGAGCTGGTAGAAAAAGAATCGGCAGCGACCCAGGCCGATATCGATGCGATCAAGATAGACCCCGAAGATCCTGCCGTTTTCCAGTTATCGGGCGGCACTACGGGCATCCCGAAGCTGATCCCGCGCACCCACAACGACTATATCTGCAACACCAAGTTAGCCTGCGCGTCGACCGAGACTGGGCCCGACAAGGTGTTGCTGGATATCCTGCCCATCGGTCACAACCTGCCGCTGGCGTGCCCCGGGATGCAGGGTTTCCTGATGAAGGGTGGTACGGTTGTCTTCGCACAATCGACACGGGGCGAAACTCTGTTTCCCCTGATCGAAAAGCACGGAGTGACGCATGTTCACTGCGTGCCGGCGTTGCTGATCCGCTGGATTCACGATCCGGGTATCGGCGACCATGACCTATCGTCGCTGGAATACCTGCAGTCCGGGGGGCAGCGCCTGCAGCCCGAAGTTCGCCGCCGTACGTACGAGCTGATCCCAAGCGTTTTCGTGCAGGAAAACTTCGGGATGGCGGAAGGCATGCTGTTCTTTGCCGAGAAACATCACGAGGAAGCGGTCCGAATGGAAACCGTCGGATTTCCAGTTTGCGAAGACGATGAAGTGCGGATCGTTGACGAGGAAGACAACGTCGTGCCGTTCGGCGAGGTGGGCGAGATGTGCTGCCGTGGTCCGTATACGCTGCGCGGCTATTTCGGTTCGCCCGAACATAACGAACGGGCTTTCACGGTTGATGGTTTTTATCGCACCGGCGATCTGATGCGCCAGCACCCGACCGGCGCCTATCTGGTAGAGGGCCGAAAGAAGGATCTTATCAACCGTGGCGGCGAAAAAATTTCTGCGGAGGAAATCGAAAACCTGATCCTCACACACACGGCGGTCAAGAACATCGCCTGCATCGCCATGCCCGACCCTGTACTGGGTGAGAAGATGTGCGCCTGCGTGATTCCGGTGGAGGGTCAGACGCTCGACCTCGGAGAGCTGATCGCGCATCTTGAATCGTTCGAGCTCGCCCGGTTCAAGCTGCCAGAGCGGCTCGAACTGATGGCCGATTTTCCGCTGTCGCCTTTTGGCAAAGTGTCGAAAAAGACATTGGTAGAAGATATCGCCGCCAAGCTGGCGGTGGAGCGCAATTAATCGCCTAGCTAGCGAATCTGGGGAACAACGTTTCGGCATTTCCGCGGTTCACTGCGGCGCGTTCAGCGTCGGTAAACCCGTCCCAGGCGTCGAACCCGTCGCACTCCTCCGTCACCTTTTCGGTGGAGATATAGGGGTAATCCGTGCCGAAAAGGATCCGGGATTTGTCGGCGATACCCGTCAGGCCCGCAAGCGGGATGGCGTCTCCGGATAATGCTGTGTCGAACCAGAAGTGCCTGAAATAACACAGCGCGCCTTCGGGATAGTTATCGCGGAACGGCATGTCCTTGTCGAAGATCGCGATCCGGTGGGCGAGGAAGGGCAGCGTGCCGCCGGAATGGGACAGGATAAACTTTATGTTCGGATATCTCTGCACTACACCTTGTAGGATTAGGTTGACGGCGACGCGTGTGGTTTCGAAGGGATAGTCGATCAGCATGCGGGGAATATCCCATCCGTTGGCTTCGGTCCCGGGCGGATAGCATGGATGGATGAAAACGACAGCCTCACGTCTGTTCAGTTCCAAATAAAGCGGCTCGAAATCGGGATGGCCGATATATTTTTCGTCGATACTGGTCAGCAAAGTGATGCCGTCCAGTTCCAGATCGTCCAGTGCCCGGCTGCACTCTTCGATCGAGGCGTCGATATCGGGTAGCGGAAGGGACGCGAAGCCTCCGAGCCGGCCTGAATGGTCTGCCGTCAGACCGGCAAGGTAATCGTTGCATTGCCGCGCCAGATCTCTCGTCTGCGCGATGTCGCCGAACCATATCCCTGGTGACGTGAATGACAGGATCGCGGCTGCGATATTTTCGTTGTCCATCACCGACATGCTGTGTGACGGTGTCCATTCAGGAAAACCGCGATAAGCCGTGCCGCGGATCCCGGCGCCCTTCTGAGCCTTGATGTAAAATTCCGGCAGAACGTGATGGTGTACGTCGATGCGCCCGTTTGCGGCCATGTTTGTCTGCTCCTTGATATGTTGAGGGATTTTAACGGTGGTCCGAGTGCGTCGTCGAGAGGGCGTTGTCAGTCCGGAATGCCCAGACCCGATCGGAGTACGTCGATGTATCTGGCGTATCTTTCGGCCTTTGAGATCGACAATCCATATACGGGATTGCATACCTGCCAGCGACTGGCTGTTTGAACCACACGTTCGCAGATCTGGGCTGAGGCATTACCGCCCCGCACGGCAGAGCTCGCACATACAACGTTGTAATTACCGGCGCGTCGTGTCACACCGCGCGCCATGTTGCAGATCGAAAATCTCACCTACCGGATCGGCCCCAGGGTGTTGTTCGATGGGGCGTCGGCTTCAGTGCCGGCAGGACACCGCGTCGGACTGGTGGGTCGCAACGGCACCGGCAAGACGACACTGCTGAAACTGATCATGCAAGAGCTGGAGGCAGATGGCGGATTTATAACCTTACCGTCACGCTGGCGCATCGGGGTCACCCGGCAGGAAGCGCCGGAAGGTACCGGCTCGCTGGTAGATGCGGTAGTGGCCGCAGATACCGAGCTGCTGGGATTGACGGCCGAGGCCGAAACAGCGACCGATCCCGATCGGATTGCAGCAATTCAAGAGCGGTTGACTGAAAAGGAGGCGCATAGCGCCCGGTCGCGGGCCGCGCGTATTCTCGCAGGCTTGGGTTTCGACGAGGCGTCGCAACGAAGATCGTTAAATGAATTTTCAGGCGGCTGGCGCATGCGGGTGATGCTGGCATCGCTACTTTTCATGAAACCCGACCTGCTGCTGCTCGACGAACCGACCAACCATCTCGACCTCGAAGCCGCATTGTGGCTGGAGGAATATCTCCGCCGATACGACGGTACAATCGTGATCGTCAGCCACGATCGCGGCCTGCTGAACCGGGTCGTACAGGAAATCGTCCACCTCGAAAACGGCCGGCTTACGCTCTATCAGGGCGGTTACGACCGATTCGAAGCCTCGCGACGGATGCGATTGGAACAGAACGCGCGCGCGCGCTCAAAGCAGGACGCGCAGCGCGCGCACATACAGAAATTCGTCGACCGTTTTCGATACAAAGCGACCAAGGCGAAGCAGGCCCAATCGCGGATTAAGATGCTGGAAAGGATGGAACCGATACCGGAATTTTCCGATGGCCCGCCGGTCACCTTCAATTTCCCCGACCCTGACCCACCGCTTGCGCCGCCGCTGTTCAGCGTCCTCAACGCCGCAGTCGGTTATGCCGGTACACCGGTGCTGAAAAACCTGTCCCTCCGGCTCGACGAAGACGATCGCATTGCATTGATCGGTGCCAACGGAAACGGCAAATCGACGCTCATCCGGCTGCTGGCCGGGCGCTTGCCGACAATCTTAGGCACGGTCACGGCCGCGCCCAAGCTAAGGGTTGGTTATTTCGCCCAGCACCAGACCGACGAATTGGATGTGGACGCGACACCGGTAATTGAGTTAGGGCGAAAACGTCCCGATGACCGCGACGAACAGCTGCGCAGCCAGCTGGGGCGGTTCGGGTTCAGCCAGCAGCGGGCCGACACCAGGATCGCGAACCTGTCGGGTGGTGAAAAAGCGCGGCTGCTCTTTGCACTGATGACTTGCGACGCACCGCATATCCTGCTGTTAGACGAACCAACTAACCATCTTGACGTCGATTCCCGCCAAGCGCTGATCCAGGCAATCAACGGTTTTGCCGGTGCGGTGGTGATCGTTAGTCACGATCCACATGTCCTAGAACTCACCGCAGACCGGCTCTGGTTGGTCGCCGATGGCGGGGTGACGGCCTATGACGGTAATCTGGACGAATACAAAGCGCTGCTTCTTGGCGGAAGCAAAAAGGCGGTCGCAAATGATGCCGCGCAGATGCCTGAAAAATCCGAGGTATCGGCTGTCGACAAACGTGAAAAGCGCCGCCAGGCGGCCGAGAAACGTCAGGCGCTGGCACCCCTACGCAAGCAGGTCACGCGGCTGGAAAAGCATATGGAGAAACTCGCCGCCGACAAGGCGGAGATCGAGCAGAAAATGGCCGATCCTGAACTTTATGAAGGGTCTGCGGATGCGCTCGTTTGCATGCAGAAAGATCTTGGCTGGATATCGCAGCAACTGGCAGAGGCCGAGGAAGCCTGGCTCATTGCGCATCACGAACTGGAAGCGGCGGAGGAAGGTGTCGGCTAGAACCAACCGCCTAGATCGCGGATGTCTCGCCCGCCGTTTTCAAACATGTTAATCAATCGGCGAACGATACATCGATTGGGAGGATGACATGATCGACCTGTACGCGGCGCCGACGTCGAATGGACTGCGCGCCAAGATTATGTTGGATGAGACTGGGCTGGATTACACGCTGCATCCGGTGAACCTGTTGGAGGGTGCGAACAAATCTGAAGAGTACCTGGCGCTGAATCCGATGGGTCTGATCCCCACGATTATCGATCCGGATGGGCCAGACGGCACGCCGATGACGCTGACCCAGTCAATGACGATACTGACCTATCTCGCCACGAAAACCGGTAAGTTCATGCCTGATCATCTGGCGACGGATATGATTTTCTGGCGCAACACCATGTCGATCGCGACCGATATGACTGGAGTGCTGATGGCGATACTTACGATCGGCCGCATGGAAAATCCGCACCAGCCGACAGTGGACGATTTCGGCGCACGGTTTAACCGCTACCTGAAATACTGGAACGGGTTGATGGCCGATCAGAAATACGCCGGCGCCGACGAGATTTCGATCGCCGATTTTGCGTTTTACCCCGTCGTCTACCGAGCCAAGGCGGTGGTTCCCCAGTTCACAGTGGAGTGCCCCAACATAGATCGTTGGTACGAAGAAATCGGCGCCCGTTCGGGCGTCCAAAAAGGCCTGGATTTCAGCCAAGGCTGACAGAGTAAAATAAGGAAACAGACTCATGAAAATCGCCGTTCCCGACCTGATTTCGAATTCCTACCTGCCGGCGCCTGCCGCGGTAGAGCTTGGTTTCTTCGAAAAAGAAGGTCTCGACATGACCTACGAGCTGATCTTCCCCGTTGACGATGCCAATAAGGCGTTGCGCGACGGCAAGGTCGATTTCGTTGGCGGGTCCGCGCATTCGACACTTGCTGGATTTCCGGAATGGGAGGGCGCGAAACTGGTCTGCGCCCTGTCGCAGGGCATGTACTGGTTCCTTGTTGCGCGGAAGGACCTGAATATAGCGCTGGGTGATGCGCAGGCCCTTAAGGGACTGAACATCGGTGCGGCGCCATGGGTCGATCTGGGCTTGCGCGCTCTGTTGAAAGAAGAAGGTATCGATCCGGACAAGGACGTGAACATTGCACCTATTCCCGGCACTGTTGTACCAGGCGTTTCGTTCGGCGTGACCGCTGCTGCCGCGCTCGAGGACGGAAAGATCGACGCATTCTGGGCCAATGGCATGGGGGCGGAAGTCGCGGTGACCAAGGGCGTTGGTAAGATCGTGCTCGATCCCCGTCGCGGTGTGGGGCCGGCGGCATCATTCAATTTTACCCAGCCGGTTTTTGCGACAACGCAGACGATGATCGACGAACAGCCTGACACTGTAGCGGCCGCGGTCCGCGCCATCGTCAACGTGCAGAAGGCGATGAAGAGAGATGTCGGCCTGGCGACCGAGGTGGGGCGTAAAAGCTTTCCCGAAGCCGAAACCGCGCTGATCGCCCAGGTAGTGGAACGCGACCTGCCGTTTTACGATGCGTCAATTACGCCCGACTTTGTCACGGGTATGAATGCGTTTTGCCGAGACATGGGCCTGATGACGAGCGATCCGGCATTCGAGGACATTGTCGCGACCGAGTTTAGTAACCTTTGGTAAACCCTAATCCTTAATGAAATATTGAGATTTTTTGGATATCCCTAACGGATGTTTACAATTGTTGCCGCCAACGACAACGCTGTCGCGAATACCGAGGGCGCAAAACAGGCCTCTGCCCTTAATATTTGCCCAGCACGATAATCTGCGGGTCAATCCTCTTGGGCCCATTCGTCACGGACCAGATGCTGCCTCCGAAGGGTAACGGCACCGTAATTGCCGAATTTTTGCCCATAAACTCTATATCCGGCCAGCTTTACCGATCCCCGGTTGCCGGTAAAGCCGCGGGACCAAGTACTCCTGCCCCTAGTACAACGCCGGACAATCGCTATATTTGGAACCGGATAACCGGGAGCGTAGTGTGACCGCCAGTTTCAAATCGAAAACAGACCCGAAAACTATTCCCGTGACCCCGATTGAAACCGCGGTCTTCGAGGCATGGCTTGGGAGAGAACCCAAAGATATTCAGGCATGGGTGAAATCATCGGGTTTCAGGGCGAAGCCGGGGCAGATCAGCCTGGTATCCGCAGCGAACGGTGCGTTATCGCGGGTTCTTCTGGGCGTCGAAAACCACGACGGCATGTGGGATTACGCCAGCCTGCCGACGAGCCTGCCCACGGGCAGTTACCGGATCGACGCCCGTATGGGGGCCGCGGGCGCAACCGCCGCGGCGACCGGTTGGGCTCTCGGCGGATACAAGTTCGATACCTACAAGTCCGGAAAATCGCGGAAGCTGCCGACGCTGGTCTGGCCGGCTCGCGCCGACAGGGCGCGAGTCAATGCCATGGCGGGTGCGATTTCGCTCGTTCGCGATCTGATTAACACGCCGGCAGAAGACATGGGGCCGTCTCAGTTGGCGTCGGAGGCGCGCAAGCTTGGCAAACGGTTTAAGGCGGATGTTAAAGTCATCACCGGAGATGCGCTGCTGAGACAGAAGTTTCCGACCATTCATGCGGTCGGCAGGGCGAGCGATGATCCGCCTAGGCTGATCGATTTACGATGGGGGAAGAAATCGGACCCCAGAGTGTCGATCGTGGGCAAGGGCGTGTGCTTCGACACCGGAGGGCTCGACCTCAAACCGGCGGCCGGGATGCTGAGGATGAAAAAGGACATGGGCGGCGGCGCGCATGCGTTGGGCCTTGCCAGCCTTATTATGGCATTGAAACTGCCGGTTCGGCTTCGCATGTTGGTGCCGGCGGTGGAAAACAACGTGGCCGGTAACGCAATACGCCCGCTGGACGTGATCAAGACCCGCAAGGGAATCACGGTCGAAATCGGCAACACCGACGCCGAAGGGCGCCTGGTAATGTGCGATGCGCTGGCCGCGGCCGACTCGGAGAAACCTGACATGATCGTCGATTTTGCGACGCTGACGGGTGCGGCGCGGGTCGCGGTCGGCATCGAACTGGCGGCGATGTTCTGCAATGACGAAGGGCTCGCAGGTGATCTCGAACAAGCTGCGGCCACGGTACAAGATCCGTTGTGGCGCCTGCCCCTCTGGCAGCCTTACCGCAAGTTGCTCGACAGCAAGGTGGCCGATATCAACAACGTATCCGAAGGCGGGTTCGGCGGCGCCATCACGGCGGCGCTGTATCTACAGGAGTTCGTCAGCGAAGAGACGCCCTGGGCGCATTTCGACATTATGGCGTGGAACACTTCGCCACGTCCCGGACGACCTGTCGGCGGCGAAGCACAGTCTCTGCGGGCCGTGTTTGAGATGCTGGAAAAACGTTACCGGTAGTTTGCGACCGCCACGTACAAACAGTCCGGCGCGGGCGGGTCTTTTTCCCCAAGGAATTCCGAGTTGAACAGCTCGGACTGATTACTCGGGCCGCCGTCATAGAGGCCGGTCACGATGGTATGGCCGGGACGAGGCTTCTGAGCGAGACGCATTACGACTGCTACATTGATGCCGAACGACCCACCCGGCAAAAGGCGTTCTTCTTTCAGCGAATCAAACACCATGGGGAGGGCCTCTGCATCGGGTAGGCGGATCGGCAGGTTGACCGGAGCCTAGACGACGTTGCCGGTGATACAGCCCTGCCCGATGCCGTGACTGATCGAGCTCCCCTCGCGAGCCAGTTCGCCGAAGGAGCGTATCGTATGTGTGGATGACGCGCGGCATGGGCAGCGCCGATTGCGTCACCAGATACCGCAGCATCCAACCTTCTAGTTGCTCGGTCCCCGCGCCCGTCGCCTCTTATGCGACCAGTTCTTTACCGTCCGCGAGCGTCATATGCGTCAGGTTTCTGAACGTTCCACCCGACAGAGTAGAGATTTTAAGTAATTCGCTGCCGAGGATTTGCATGACGCGCCGAGCAGGGTTATCCGCCGAGATGATTTGCTTCGATCTCAGCCAGTAGGCCGCGCGACGCGGCCTCGATCATATCGTATACGTCGGCAAAGCCGTCTCCCGTACCGTAATAGGGATCCGGGACATCGCGCGTCCCCGTGTCCGGCGCGTAGTCCATCAACATGCGGATGCGCTGCAGAAGTTCGGGCGGACAGCCGCGGTTCATGGCGTCGTAGTGACCGTGGTCCATGGCTAGCAGCAGATCGAATTCCTCAAAGTCATAGGGTCGAACCTTCCGGGCGCGCTGGTCACGGATATCAACGCCGCGGGCCAGAGCGGTCTCCGTCGAACGCGGATCGGGCGGGTCGCCGACATGCCAAGAGCCGATTCCCGCTGAGTCCGCGTGGATCTGGTTTGCAAACCCGCGTTCGTTGACCAGATGCCGGAATACGCCTTCGGCGGTGGGCGACCGGCAGATATTTCCGGTACAGACAAACAACACTTTGAACACGCATGGCCTCCCTGTCTGGCGCAGGCGTATAGTAGCCTTTTCCGTTTCGGAAAGCCCAATGCCTGACACAATTGACCAGATATTCCGTGATATCCGCGCCTGCACATATTGTGAGGCGGATCTGCCCATGGGAGCCCGTCCTGTCGTGCGCGGTACCCGGAAAGCGAAGATCTGCATTATAGGACAGGCGCCCGGCATCCGCGTGCACAATAGCGGCGTCCCATGGGATGACCCCAGCGGCAAGCGCCTGCGTGGCTGGCTGGAAGTCGACGACAACACGTTCTACGACGAAGACAACTTCGCCATCATCCCGATTGGGTTCTGCTATCCCGGTACCATGGAAAACGGTGGCGACTATCCGCCGCGCAAGGAGTGCGCGCCGCTGTGGCATGCGCCCGTGCTGGATACCTTGGAGAACGTGGAACTGACGTTGCTGATCGGCTCCTACGCCCAAGCATATCATCTGGGTAAGAAGCTCCAGAAGAATATGACCGAAACCGTTCGGGCCTGGCGCGATTACCTGCCCGAAATCCTGCCGACCCCGCATCCCAGCTGGCGGACCAATGGCTGGCAGAAAAAGAACCGCTGGTTCGACGACGAATTGCTGCCTGAACTACGCCGACGCGTTCACGGCCTGATTGGATGAAGGCACCCGCCCTGTATCTGGCGTTGCCGGTCCAGACCCGCGCGATCATTCTGATGACGATGTCGGCGATCGCGTACGCGCTGACCTTTGTGACCGTCCGGGAGCTCTCCGAAACGTTCTCGGTTTACATGCTTGTGATGTTACGAGCCGCTATCGGCACCGTGATCTTGTTGCCGTGCCTGTACCAGTCGGGTATCGGCATACTGCGAACTTCGCAGGCAAAACTCTACGGATTTCGCGCGATCCTAGTTTATTCGGGCAACCTCTGCTGGTTTTACGCGTTGGCGAAAATGAGCCTCGCGGACGCTACGGCGCTGTCTTTCTTGATGCCGGTTTTCACGGCGATCATCCTTGCGGTCTGGATGCGCGAACACCTTAGTGGGCCGCGTATAACGGCTCTGGCGCTTGGCCTGGCGGGTGCGTTTATCGTTATCCGCCCGGGCTTCACCGTGATCAGCCTAGCGACGATCGGGATGCTATACACTACCCTTTCGTACGGAGCCGCGACAGCGGCCACCCGCGTACTTACCTATAAGGACAATCCCAGTGTGGTCGTGTTCTATATGTTTGCGTTGAACCTGCCGTTGGCGCTCGGTCCGGGCGTGTATCACTGGACAACGCCCTCGCCCGCCGACTGGTTGCTGATTGGAGCCTTCGCGTTGTTAAGCCTGTATTCGCAAATTTACATGACCAGAGCTCTGGCGCTGGCCGAGGCGGTGATCGTCATGCCGACGTTCTATCTTCAGCTGCCGCTGGCCGCGATATTCGGATTTTTCTTGTTTGGCCAGATGCCGGAAATCTGGTTGATCCCCGGCGCGGCACTGATTATCGGCGGCAGCTATTATTCGCTCTGGAGCGAGGCACGCCGCCGCACCCGAAACAAAGAGGATGGCACCCGATGACAGTTGGGGGCTTTACACCCGCCGTGACGGGCCTGCTGTGGATGAGCGTTACGGCAGCCTGTTACGCGGCGAGCTATGTGACGATGCGATTGCTGTCGGATGACATCAGCATCTATGAAATCACTTTCCTCAGGTCCACGATCGCGTGTCTGTTTCTCGGCCCTTGGATGCTCGCGACGCGGCCCGCCGCCATCCGCGTAACCCGCTGGAAGCTGTATTGGATCCGTTCAGTGGCAACCTATGCAGCGATGATGTGCACGGTTTACGGCATCGCCCATGTCGCGATTGCCGATGTGACGGCGCTACTGCTGGCATCTCCGCTGTTTACCGTTCTGTTCGCGGCCATGTTTCTGAAGGAACGCGTCGGCATTCATCGCTGGGCAGCCTTGCTGGCGGGGATAGCGGGCGCGCTTCTGATTATCCGCCCCGGCTTCACCGCGATAACCCTTGCGAGCTTTGCCGGTCTGCTTGCGGCCTTCGGCTACGGGATCGCCAATGCCGGTACCAAGGCGCTGACCTCGACCGATCACCCCGACGCGGTCGCTTTCTGGATGTATGCCCTGATCGTGCCGATTTCCGCCGTCCCGGCGATTTGGACATGGACTACGCCGGGCTGGAACCACGTTCCGCTTATTGTGTTTCTCGGTCTACTCACGATGCTGTCGCAATACAGCATGGCGCGGGCGTTCCGCGCGGCGGATACCAGTGTCGTGCTGCCGGCGCATTATCTGCAGATGCCCTTCGCAGCGGGCCTAGCGTTTTTGATCTTGGCGCAGGTGCCATCGGTCTGGGTGTGGCCGGGCGCGGCCATCATTGCGGCGAGTGCCTATTATTCGGCCATGCGCGAGCGCAAACGGCGGGGACAGTAACAGACTCAGGCTGCCATCAGTGACCCGCATGCAGGGGTCTACAGTTTCCCGGAAACCGAATTGGCCCAGATCGCGGGACTGTATGTCGAGATTTGGCGGATCACGCCGCCGCCTCGGTCCGTTCCATATCCTCGTCGGAAAGGCCCAAATGATGGCCGATTTCATGGATCAGGACGTGGCGCACCAGATGGGTCAAATCTTCTTCGGTTTCGCACCAGTAATCCAGCAGCGGACGGCGATAGAGAAAAATCACATTCGGTCCGTTCTGAATGCCGGTTTCTCTCTCGCCGATTGAGATCCCCGAATACAGCCCCATTAGGTCGAACGGGCTTTGCAGGCCCATTTCGCGCTCAGTGGTCGGGTCCGGAAAATCGTCGACGCGGAATACGATATCAGTGGTCAACTGCCGGAATTCTCCCGGTAGACCGTCGTATGCTATCCGGGCGATTCTCTCTATATCGTCCAGCGTCGGCGCTATGGTGAAAGGTACGGTCATGAATGCATCTTTACCCTCCCTTGATTGCCGGGCCAAGGCAGATCATTTTGAGGTTTCACTCGTCGGAGAAAGTTATGGTTCAGAAGCTCTCCAGCAAAGAGCGGCAAAAGGCACTGGATACCCTTGAATACTGGAAGAAAGTTCGCGGACGGGACGCTATACACAAAGCGTTCCGTTTCAAGGATTTCAACGAGGCGTTCGGATTTATGACGCGTGTCGCGATAAAAGCCGAGCAGATGGATCATCATCCTGAATGGTCCAATGTTTATAATAAGGTGAATGTGACCCTAACCACCCACGATGCCGGCGGCGTGTCGAAGCGGGATATAGACTTAGCAAAATTTATCGACGGAATCGTGGCGCGAGAAGCACTCGAGTAACGGATGAAAGCGCGTAAACCGGAATTGGCGAAGAGCTAATTTTTACGATTTTCTTGATCCGCGGCTTTCTCCTTGCGTGCCTCGTGGCGAGCGATATAAAGCGTCGCGCTGACGATAATTGCCGCTCCGACGCCAGTCCAAATGTCGGGTATTTCAGAAAAGATGAAGTAACCAGCGATCGCCGCGAGTACCAGACGGATGTATTCCATGGTGCCCATCAGGCTGGATTCGCCGACGGAAAATCCTCGCACGAAGAAGTTCATCCCGATCGCCGTGAAGGTTGCGATCAGAATCAACCACAGCCATTCCAACGGTGTAGGGTCCACCCAGACATAGGCGGCCGGCCCCGCAAAAATCAGAGCGCCGAAGAGGTGATACCAGAACAGGATCGTGCCCGGTGGATCGTCCCGCGCCAGCACCCGGATAATGATAAGGCCCGAGGCGAACAGGAACGCGGTGAACAGGGCAACAAACCAGGCAATCTCGATTTCGCCACCGAACGGCCGCATCATAACGATTACTCCGGCGAAGCCGATTACGGTGGCTCCCCACCTGTGCCCGCTGACAAACTCTTTCAGAACGAATATCGCTAGCATCGTTAGAAACAGAGGTCGGGTGAAGGTCATCGCGGTTGCATCCGCGAGGTGAAGGTGGATGACCGCGAAAAACATCCCGGCTTGACCGAGCGAGGCGACCATGGCGCGAAAGAAATGAAGCTTCAGCCGTTTTGTTTTCAGCTGTTCCGGGCCGGTGCGGACGAACAGCGGGACCAGAAGGATAAAGCCGACGACGTAACGAAAAATAGCCATTTGCGCGGGATGTATTCGGTCGCCGGCAAACTTCACGACGATGTCGGTCATTACGAAGAAGGCGGTCCCCATAACCACGAATATCGCGCCGCGCATATTCGGCGGCAAAGACTGGAACCAGACGGAAAACGCTTTCACCGGCCAGTTCCGCCCAGCCGCGTCAGCCAGATCGATGCGGCGAAGATGATCGTTCCGCCGACCCAAGTCCAGATGTCGGGCAGTTCACTGAACACGATCCATCCAAGCAGCGCCGCCCAGATCAGCCGCGTGAAATTGAACGGCATGGCGATGGACATATCCGCTGCCTGAACACCGCGATTGTATGTTCGCTGCAGGATCACGCTCATGAATCCGATGACGGCGAACAACCCCCATTGCTCTGGCGTCGGGTTGTTCCAGACGATGATCGTGGGGATCAGCAGGATCAGCGTCTGCGTGACGAACAGCCACGCGGCGATAGTATCTGGTGGATCGGTTCGGACGAGCGTCTTGATCATGATGGATACCAGCGCGCCGGCCAGCGCCGATCCCAGCGCGTAGGCGATCCCCAGATTAAAATCCGCGAAGCCCGGCCTGATGACGATCAACGCTCCAGCAAACCCTGCTGCGATGGCGATCCACCGATGGCGAGTGACAATCTCGCCCAATACGAAGCCGGCGACGGCGGCGGCGATCACCGGCTGCAGGAAGCCGATCGCGGACATATCGGCGATGGGTATAAGCGCCACCGCGGCGAACAACAGTGTCACATTGGTGGACGACATGAACCCGCGCAGGATATGACGTCCTAGCTGTTTGGTGCGCATCGCGCCCAGCCCCACGTTCATCAGCCACGGCATCATGAAAAGCATAGCAAACGCATTTCGTAGAAACGCGATCTGAAATACTTCGATGTCGGGTGCCATGTAGCGGCCGATGGCTATCGACACCACGTAGGTCACGGCGGATATCGACATCCAGACCCCGGACCGGACCGGTCCCGGTAGGGCTTGAAAGCGGGCGTTTGGTCCGGAGAGTGTCATCTTATTCCTGTGTCGCTGACGAGGCGCCTGGGTCTCGGGATTTCAGTGTTTCGCGCCGTGCGATATAGACAGTGGAACAGAAAATCAGCAGACCGCCCAGCGCGGTGTATATCGATGGGATTTCAGAAAACAGAACGAATCCGAACAACGCGGCGAAGATCAGACGGGTATAGTCCATCGGTAACATTATGGAGGCGTCGGCAGCTGAAAATCCGCGGCTCATCGCCCGTTGTCCCAGCGTCCCCACTAATCCCATGAACAGCAACCAGCCAAGCTGTTCCCAGGTCGGCGTCTGCCAGACGAACAGAGCCAGGATAAGCATCACTGGCGTCGTGAAGATGACGTAGTAGATGGTGATCGTATCCGGCGCCTCCGTGCGCGCCAGAAAGCGGATGAAAACCGCTGATCCAGCGCCGGCGATGGACGCGACAAAAACGGAGGCAAGCCCGATATTGAATACCTCGAAACCGGGCCGCACCATGATGAGGACGCCGATAAACCCGACGATCAAGGCGATCCAACGCCGTAATCCTACCAGTTCCCCCAGAAAGATGATGGCGAATACGGTACCGTAGAGCGGCCGGCTAAACATGATAGCCACTGCATCCGCTAGCGGAATTTTCGACAGTGCGTAGAAATAGCCCAGCGTTCCGATCGCCACGAAAACAGCGCGGGCTGCGAAATGCGGAATCTTATCCGTCTTGAGCCCTTCGCCGCGCGTCCGCAGCAGCCAGGGTGCCATGAAAACGAAGCCCAGCCCCGTGCGAAAAAACGCAATGATGAAGGTGTGCACATCTGCCGACAGGTGCCGGATGGTCGCCGCCATTGCGGTCAGGCAGAACGCGCTTGCGATAAGCCACATGGCACCCCGGATCGGTCCCGGCAACCCGTCGAACCAGTTCCGTGCCGCCGCTGGGATCACGTGTCTGGTTTCCGGCTGCGGCGGGACTCCGTCTGGCCCGCGAAGATTGACGCTGCAAAGATGACGGTGCCGCCAATGATGGTCCAGACATCGGGCAGCTCGGAAAATACGACGAATCCAATGGCGATGACGAAAGGCAGTCGGGTGAAGTCGAACGGCGCGATGGATCCGACGTCGCCGGTCGTGAAGGCGCGTGAATAAAGCCGTTGCGCCGTCGTCGACAGGCAACCCAGCATGAAGCCCCAAAACCACTGTTCCCAGGTCGGCCATTCCCAGACGAACAGGACAGCGATCAGCGCAAAGGGCAGCATGTAGACGACTTGGTATAGCGCCGCCGTATCCGGTTGATCCGTGTGCAGGCAAATTTTGAGGATCATGGCGGATCCGGCGATACAGATACCGGCGCCGATCACCATGAACACGCCGATGTTCACCTCGTGAAATCCGGGCCGGATGACGATCAGGGTGCCGGCAAAGCCAACCGCAAGCGCTATCCATCGAGTCAGGTGGGCGTGTTCCTTCAGGAATATTACGCCCGACAGCGCAATAAACAGGGGAAAAGTAAACGATATCGCCGTAGCGTCAGCCAGCGGCACCAGTGCGAGCCCCCCGAACCATCCATACATCGCCATCGTGCCCAGGAAGCCACGACCTATATATAGCCTCGTGTGGGGAGTTTTCAGTGCGGCTGATCCGACCCGGATAAGCCACGGCAGCATGACCACGATGCCGAAAATCGCCCGGAAAAAAGAAATCTCGATGAAATGTAGATCTTGGGCGAGATACCTAACGATGCCGGCCTGGGCTGCAAAGAACACGGCGCTAAGGGTCATCCATATCGCGCCTTGCACGGAAGCTGGCAGACGGGTGAAAGTGGTTTGAACAAACTGGATCATGGGCGAGCCTTTAGACGGAGTACCGCCGACAAGGAGGGATGTCGATGCGTTTTCGCGACTCAGTGATCTGGATTACCGGAGCATCGTCGGGAATCGGCAAAAAGACGGCAAAGCAATTCCATGCCGAAGGAGCCCATATCGTTTTCTCAGCGCAGCGCGAGGGCGACCTGAACCGGGTCGTAGACAAGTGCGTCGGGCCCGGCGATACGGTGGTCTTGCCACTAGACGTGGTCGAAGAGTCGGCCGTTTCGGCGACGACCGGAGAAATTCTGGCACGGTTTGGTCAGATCGACATTCTGGTGAACAATGCCGAGTTGATGCAAAGGGGGCGGATCGTGGAGACGAATCTCGACGTTTACCGACGCATCATAGACGTCAATTTTTTCGGTCCCCTGATGCCGACCAAGGCAGTCCTGCCATCGATGTTAGATCGCAAGGCTGGGCAGGTTGTCTGTGTGACCAGTGTCGCCGGCAAATACGGTTCTCCCATGCGGTCCGGTTACAATGCCGCCAAGCTTGCCGCGCACGGATAGTACGATTCGCTTCACGAAGAAGTGTCGTCAAAGGGCATCGGCTTGACGCTGATCGTGCCCGGCAAGGTGTGGACGAATGTGTCGCTCAATGCGCTTCGTGGTGACGGCTCGCTTTACAATCGGATGGCTCCATTTCTGGAATCCGGGATGGCGCCCGCAGATTGCGCGCGGCGCATTCTGACCGTTGTCCATGCCGCAAGCAGGAAGTGTTGATCGCCTCCGGCGTTGGCCGGCGGAATCTGTGGCTCAAACGCCTTCCGCCTGCGCTTTTGTCGTGGATCACACGGCGCCGCTGTCCTTAACGCACCTCCGTTCCGGCAGGACCGCTAAGCTGATAGGCTGCCACAATTATCCGAAATAAATTATCAACAGGAGAAAATTTCATGGTCAGCGATCACAGGGCTTTTGCGAAGGAAGTCGACGGACGGGCGGCGAACCTGTTTAAGGCGGTGCCGGACACCATGCGAGCGTTTCGGGGGTTGATGGAAAGTGCCGGCAAGGACGGGGAGCTGGATTCTAAAACCAAGGAACTGATGGCGCTTGCGGTGGGAATCGCCGTTCACTGTGAAGGGTGCATTAACTATCATACGCGCGAAGCCATCCGGAAAGGGGCGACCCGCGGAGAAGTAGCGGAAACCGCTGCCGTCGCGATCGAAATGGGCGGCGGGCCGTCGGCCGTCTATGGTGCGCAGGCGCTCGACGCCTTCGACCAGTTATCCGCCTAGCGGAAAAGCCCTTTGATGATCCAAAAAAGGTTTTGACCCGTAGGCAAACGAGGCTCATTTTTCGCAACGCAACCGGGCTCCCCCGGTAGTATTTATTTAGCGGCTCTCCGGGGCGTTTTGGAGGCTATTTAGGCGCATGTTTGGTGATGTTTCCGCTGGCTTGATCAGGGCTGGCATACTCTCACTTGTTGTCATGGCATTCAGCCTTCCAGTCTCAGAGTCTGCGCTCGCTCAGAGTAAGGAATTGTCCGATCGCGGCAAGGCGGCTGACAAGAACAAGAACGGCGTAATTGACCGTGGTGAGGCGGGAGGCCCGCTGAAAGCCAATTTCGACGATATGGATTGTGACAAATCCGGCACGTTAGACGGCGGCGAGATTCGCGGTTTTTTCACCGGCGAAGAGTGTCCGAAACAGGCGGCTGCGCCCAAGCGGGCCGAGGCGGCCGCTAGGGGCGGCAAAAAACCCGGCGTTGGACCGCGCGCCCGCGCGGTCCGGGTCGATGCAGTGATCGTTGAACCGCTGTCCCAGACCAGCCCGGTTATCGGTCGGCTGGTGGCGAGCCGCACAGGCGATGTCGCAGCCCGGATCAACGGTGCGGTGGTTTCCATGCCTACGTCGATCGGCGATCGCGTGAAGAAAGGCGATGTGTTAGCGACGATCGCCCTCGAGCGGCTGACCGCCAAGCGCGACAAGTACGCTGCCGCTTTGTCGACGCGGCGTGCAATGGTCCAGTCTGCGAAGGCGGAGTACTCCAAAAAAAATCAAGAACTTCGCCGAATGGCAAACCTGAAGAAATCGTCGGCCTTTTCCCGTGCCCGTTACGAAGACCTGCAACGCGACGTCGAGGCGAGGAGTGCTGCGCTTGTCGAACGCCGGTCACAGTTGAAAGAAGCTCAGGCCGAGTTAGATCAGGCGGCCATCGATCTTTACAATGGCGAAATCCGAGCACCCTACGATGGTGTTGTTAGCGAAAAGCATACCGAGGTCGGTGCCTACGTGAGTTTAGGCGCCCGTGTCGTCACGCTAATAAGTGATACCAATATAGAGGTCGAGGCAGAAGTCCCGTCGCGAAATATCGCCGGCCTGACGCCTGGTTTTCCTGTGCGGTTTACGTTGGACGACGGGACCCAGCACCGTGCAAAGGTCAGGTCCGTGATCCCCAGGGAAAATGCTAGGACGCGTACCCGGCCGGTCCGGTTCGTGCCGGAATTTGGCAAAAAGAAAAAACCGTTCGCTGTAAATCAGTCCGTGACCGTGTTGGTACCCATCGGGAAGGTGCGCCAAGTGTCCACGGTTCACAAGGACGCGATCATCTACAGCGGTAAAAATCGATCGGTGCGGATAATTCGGCGGGGCAAAGCCTTCACCAGAAAGGTCGAGATCGGGCCGGCTGTCGGCAACCGTTTCGTCGTCACGAAGGGACTGAAAGCCGGCGATCAGGTTGTAACGCACGGCAATGAAACGTTGGGCGCTCCTGGAACGCCGGTACGCATTCTGAGTTCAAAATCGCCTAGTGCGAATATCGAACGCCGCAAAACCAATTAACTTCGGGCCGGTGGCCGGGAAACACGGAGCAGGGTGATGAACCTGATTAGATTATCCATCGAACGGCCTATGGCCATCGTTGCGATGGTGTTGATGATTCTGCTTTTTGGTTATGTCGCCATGCAGCGGATCCCGGTCCAGATGGCGCCCGATGTCCGCCAGCCGGTGATCATCGTCAAGACCAACTGGCCGGGCGCTGCGCCGCAGGAAATCGAGCGCGAAATTATCAATCCACAAGAGGACGAGCTCAAAGGCTTGGAAGGCGTCAAGAAGATGGAGTCCCGGGCGCGCCGTAACCGGGGAGAGATCACGCTGGAGTTCGGGCCGGAGATAAACTTCGACCGCGCCTTATTACTGGTCGCCAACCGGCTCGACCGCGTGTCCAGCTATCCAGAAGAGGCAGACGAGCCGGTTTTGTCGACATCCGGCACCGAAGACAACGCCATCGCCTGGTTCATCATTACCAAACAGGACGGCAATTCCCGGACCATGACGTCCTACGGCGATTTTCTCATCGATGTTGTTCAGGAACGGATCGAGCGCATCGACGGTGTCGCCGGAGTGAACATCTACGGCGAAACCGAGCGCGAGATGTCGATAACGATCACACCGGAGGCGCTGGCGCGTTATGGCATGACCGTCAGCGAGGTCCTGCGACGGCTACGGGCAGCCAACGCATCAATCACCGGCGGAGATGTCGAAGAAGGCAAGCGCCGCTATGTTGTCCGCACCGAGGGTAATTTGAATACTACCAAGCTGGTGGAAGAGGTTGTTCTGCGCAGCGACGGCGAGAGCGGTGCAAGGGGCGTAGGCCGGGTTTTGCTGCGCGATATAGCTCAGGTTTCCATCGGATACAAAACAGCCCAGGCGCGCCTGCGTGTGCTCAACGAACCTGCTTTGGCGTTCAACATAACGCGCGAGCAGGGCGCAAATGTCATCAAGACCATGGCGGAAGTTCGTGATGTGGTGAAAGACCTGGCGAAAGGCTCGGTTGCACGGCAGGGGCTGAAGCTCGAACAGGTCTACGACGAGACCGACTACGTCAACGCGTCGATCAACCTTGTCCAGACCAACATCATCTACGGCGGTGTGCTGGCCATCATCATCCTGATGATCTTCCTGCGGTCGTGGCGGCCAACCGCGGTTGTCGCGATGTCGATTCCGGTGTCGGTGGTCGGTTCGTTCGTTGCCATGGCAATTCTCGGCCGGTCGCTCAACGTCATCAGCCTCGCGGGTATCGCCTTTGCGGTCGGCATGGTCGTCGACGCCGCGATCGTGGTGCTCGAAAACATCTTTCGCCTCCGGCAGGAGGGAAAATCTCGCGCCGAGGCTGCGTATTACGGCGCACAGCAGGTTTGGCCGGCTGTTCTTGTGTCGGCGCTGACCACGGTGATGGTGTTCATCCCAATTCTGATCATGGACCTCGAGGTCGGTCAGCTGTTCCGCGATATCGCAGTCGCTATTTCTGTGTCGGTGATGCTGTCGCTTCTAGTGGCGGTGACCCTGATCCCGGCACTGTCCAACGGCCTGCTGGGAGGGGTAAAGTCGGAGAACTCCGGCTTCCGGGTCCCAGTGCTGGATGATTTTGCAAGTTGGTTCACGCGGTTCTGGACCGGATATGCACGGTTCGTCGTGCGGCAGAAGTTTTTCGCCGTTGCGCTGGTTGCACTGATCGTGACGGTAGCGGGCACGATCTCGATCCTGGTCATACCCAAGCTGGATTATCTGCCCAAGGGCAACAGGAACCTTGTCTTTGGGATCGTCCTGCCACCCGCGGGCTACAATCTGGATACCAACGAAGGGATCGCCAGGAATGTCGCAAACGCAACAAAGAAACACTGGACCCGGGGTAAATACCGCAAGATCAACAAGGCGGAAGACCAGAAGATCGACCGCTTTTTTTACGTTGCGCGGCTGGGTCGCATGTTCATGGCGGCCACGCATGTCGATCCGCAGCGCGCGAGCGAATTGGAAGCCATCATCGAGGGACCGGCACGTGCGGAACCCGGGGTGTTCGCCTTTATGTTCCAGCCGTCTCTGTTCGGCAGGTCCATTGGATCGGGGCGTGCCATCGATATCGAAATCGCCGGACCCAACCTCGAAACGATATACGGCGTCGGGCGGGAGGTCTTTTTCTCCACCCGGGGCATATTGCCACCGAGCGAGGGTAATCGCGTGCGGCCCCGACCCGCGCTGACACTGGGCGAGCCGGAAGTGCGCATCACACCGGATAGGGTGCGGCTGTCCGACAACGGGCTGACGGCCCGTGAACTGGGCGAATCCGTTGACGCTTTCAATGACGGTATCCGCGTGGCGGAAGTGACCGTCGATGGCAAGCGCATCGACCTCACGCTGAAGGGCCCAGATCTCCAACGGGAATCGACGCAATCGATCCGGTCACTGCCGGTGGTCACCTCCGATGGACGGATCGTTCCGGTTGGCAATCTCGCCGACGTACAAGAAACGACGGGTCCTACAGAAATCCAGCGTATCGACCGGTCGCGCACCATGACCGTCAGTGTCGTGCCGAATGATTCGATCCCGCTCGAAGCTGCAGCCGAATTGCTGGAAGAAAAAATTCTCAACCCGATGCGCGAAAAAGGTCTGCCTGAAGGCGTGCGGTTCCGGCTAGCCGGCAGCGCCGACAAGCTGGAAGCCACCTGGAATCACATGCAGCTGGATCTTTTGCTGGCGCTGATTATCGTGTTTTTGGTGATGGCGGTGCTTTTCGAGAGTTTCCTGTATCCTTGGGTCGTCATGCTGACGGTGCCGGTCGCGGCGGCGGGCGGTCTGGGCGGGCTAGCATTGCTGAACACTTATGTGACGCAATCTCTGGATATGCTGACCATGCTGGGTTTCGTCATCCTTATCGGGATCGTGGTCAATAATGCGATCCTGCTGGTGCATCAGACCCTGTTCCACATACGCGAAGACGGGATGGACGCGAACAGCGCCATCGAAACCGCCACGCGTAACCGGATCCGGCCGATTTTTATGTCGACCCTGACATCCGTATTCGGGATGCTGCCCCTGGTAGCGTTTCCCGGCGCGGGCTCGGAACTCTATCGTGGGCTGGGATCGGTGGTTCTCGGCGGGCTGTCGCTGTCGGCGGTTCTCACGATGGCGATCGTACCGCCCATGATGTCGATTACGGTTGGCGTCATAGAGCGCCGCAAGCAGCGCAAGGCGGTGGGTGCGGAACCCGTGGCCGCCGAATAAACCGCACTCATGAGCGATGAGATACAGCAGCTTATCCGACTGATCGACAAGGCAACGCGTGTGGTGGTTTTCACCGGCGCAGGCATTTCGACCGAGTCCGGCATTCCCGATTTTCGCAGTCCCAACGGCATCTGGTCAAAGACCACACCGATCTACTTCGCCGAATACATAGCGTCTGCCGATGCCCGCATTGAGGCGTGGCGGCGCAAGTTCGAAATCGATCGGGACATGATCGGTGCGGAACCGAACCGAGGGCATCGTGCGGTCGCAAAGCTGGTTCGCACCGGCAAGGTCAGTGCTGTCATCACCCAGAATATAGATGGCCTGCACCAGGAATCGGGCGTGCCCGACGACAAGATGGTTGAACTGCACGGTAACGGAACCTACGCGACTTGCTTGTCCTGTGCGATGCGTTACGAATTGGAACCGATCAGGACAGCGTTCGAAGCAGATGAAACGCTGCCCGTCTGTGACGATTGCGGTGGGGTGGTAAAAACCGCGACCATTTCCTTTGGGCAGGCGATGCCTGAAGGACCGATGGATCGAGCCCGTGAAGAAACGCTGGCCTGCGATCTTTTCCTAGCAGTCGGGTCGTCGCTGGTGGTCTATCCCGCAGCCGGGTTTCCTGCCATGGCGAAACAGAACGATGCAAGGCTGGTGATTGTCAACCGCGATCCGACCGATCTCGACCGCATCGCCGACCTGGTTCTCAACAGCGAGATCGGCCCGACACTGGGAGAAGCGGTCAACGTTAACTAGGGTCAGCCGGTCGCTAGCCTTTTTTTAAGCAACATCCGGCTGATGCCGCTTCAGCCGTTCGATCAGCGCCCTGTCGCTCAGATAGACGCTGGGTTCGTGCCGCGTCGGATCGACGACATGGGTATTGCGTTTCAGTCAGTTGGACTCTCGCAGGTTGTCGAGCAGATAGCGCTTGGCGTCGATGCGTTTCCGGTCGGGCGCGTCGCCGGCGCTTGCGACAAGGACTCTGAACTGGGTATCCGCGGGGCGGGAACCTGCTTAAAGTTGGTGATTGATCTCGGCGATATGGCTCGGAGCGCCTGTAATTAAGCGTTTTGCCTGATTTGCCGCGTCGTGGGGAGGGTAGGGATAGTTTTCGTACTGGCCGCGCAGGTCTTCGTTCATAAAGTGTTGTACTCCAAAGACTTGCGCGATTTTCAGTCGGCTGTAGAATCTTCCGCCATGCGCGGATATTTCGGCATCGGCATAGAGGGGGTCAGCAAACCCATCAACGTCGGCAATCTTGTCAGATCCGCCCACGCGTTCGGTGCCAGCTTCGTCTTTACCGTCGCGGCAAACTACGACGTTGTCGGCAGCGCCTCAGACACGTCGGATACCGCGAAGCAGGTGCCTTTTTATCCATTCGAGTCCATCGATTCTATGCGTCTGCCAAAGGGCTGCGCGCTGGTCGGAATCGAAATCGACGACCGGGCGATCGACCTGCCTAGTTTCCGACATCCGCGCCGCGCCGCCTATGTATTGGGCATGGAACGGGTCGGCCTCAGCGAGGAATTGAGGGAATGCTGCGATCACCTGATCAAAATTCCGACAAAATTTTCCCTAAACCTTGCGACTACGGGCGGCATCGTCATGTATGACCGTATGCTGTCGATGGGACGTTTTGCCGACCGACCGGTCATGGCGGGGGCGACACCGGAACCGTTGCCGGAACATGTATTCGGCACGCCGGTCATTCGCCGGGACGCCGCGAAAACGGAAGGATGAAGATGAAGTTTTTCGTAACCGCTGTGGTAAGCGTCGTTCTGTTGGCGGTTTCTCCCGTTGCGGCGAAACAGCTCGGCAGTTTCAAAGACTGGTCGGCCAATGCCGAGGGCAAGGGCAAATCCCTAACCTGCTGGATTTATAGCGAACCGGTGAAGGACGAGGGCAAGTATACGAAACGTGGCCAGATCTATTCGCTGGTGACTCACCTGCCCGGCGAAAAGGTGACAAACCAGGTGCAGTTTACGGCAGGCTATACCTTCAAGAAGGGGAGCGCGGTCCAAGTCGTGATCGGCAAAAGGAAATTCGAACTCTTCACCAGCGGCGACAGCGCCTGGGCGAGGAACAAAAAAGATGATGCCAACATCGTCCGTGCCATGCGATCCGGGGCGAAGATGATTGTGACCGGTGTGTCATCGCGCGGCACGAAAACGAAAGACACCTATTCGCTGTCCGGCATCTCCGCCGCGCACAAGGCCATCGGCAAAGCGTGCAAGGTTAAATAGGGTTGGGTCATGTTTGGCGATCCTACTTAAGCGGATTATGTGTTAGCGCGTCTGACAGGTGGCGGGTAGACTGCGACCCATGACCGATACCACCATACCCAATATGAAACAGAATGTTGCGCTGCTGTCGCTCTGCCAGGGCTATGCGCAGACCAGCGTAACTGTCGTGATCAGTGTCTCGGCGCTGGCGTCTCTGCTGATCCTCGAAGACAAATCGTTGGCGACGCTGCCGCATGCCTTCATGTGGGTGGCGACCGCGCTTATGGCTACGCCGGCGTCGCTGTTGATGAAGAAATATGGCCGTCGCGGCGGGTTCGCCATCGGATCGATTTTTGGCTTGCTCGGCTGTGGGTTTTGTACGATTGGCCTCTATATCAGCGATTTCTGGGTGTTTATCGCCGGAACGTCGTGTTTTGGCGCTTTCAATGCGTTCAATCAGTATCTGCGTTTCGCTGCAGCCGAAGCCGCTGATGACGAATTCCGTCCCAAGGCGATATCGTGGGTGATCGGCGGCGGCATCCTGGCGGCGTTCGTTGGCGGCACGCTTGCTGGCAATACGGCTAACCTGATGTTGCCGCAGTATGTTGCCACTTACATCATTCTCGCCGTCACGCCCATTCTATTCGCGATAACGATCCAGTTCGTAAAAATGCCGGAGCCGGAAAAACCGGCGCCTGTTGAGGAGAAACAAAAGAAATCGTCCGGTCGGCCGCTCCGCCAGATCATGAAACAGCCGGCTTTCGTCGTCGCTGCCATCGGCACATCAGTGTCGTGGGCGGGAATGATCCTGATGATGGCTGCGACGCCTCTGTCGATGAAAGCATGCGGACTTATCGACGACGTGCCGTTCGTCATCCAGTGGCATATGTTCGCCATGTTCGCGCCGTCGTTCTTTGCCGGTCAGCTTGTCAGCCGGTTCGGCAATCTGAACGTCATCATGATGGGATTCGGCCTGTTCGGGGTGGGCATTGTTTCCGGTCTGACGGGCATTACGCTGGCTAATTTCTTCATCACGAATATGGCGATCGGGGCGGGCTGGAACCTGATGCTGATCGGCTCCACTTCGCTGTTGGTGACTTGCCACACGGAAGAAGAAAAGGGCAAGGTACAGGGTGCCAACGACACCATCGCCTACGGGCTGGCCGCGATTTCGTCCTTCTTCGCCGGCTACCTGCAGATCGAGATCGGCTGGAATGCGGTGATGATCGCCATCGTGCCGCAGATCGTGATAGTCGCCCTTGTGGTCTGGTGGATGCGGTCGTTTAACGCCCGGACGGTTGCGGCAGAATAGAAACCGGTTCTACTTCAGACACTGCTTTCTGCTTACCGGTCCAGATCAGCCTGAAATGCCGCCTTTGTGTTGAGTGTCCCGTCAGTGGCTTTGCGTGACAATTTACGATCTCGGCGTGTCCCGATGCGGGACTGGACATTGGCCTTTATGAATTCAATTAACCGGGCTCCGATATCGATACCCACAGCGCTTTCGATCCCCTGAAATCCCGGGGAAGAGTTGATTTCCAGCATCTTGGGCGCCTTCGGCCGTTCTAAGAACGTCGACTTCTGCCACATTTAATCCGATGACCTTCACCGCGTTTTTAGTTCATTCAAGAACGACGCCGGGTCCTTTGGTCCCCTCAATAAGTTTGACCACGAGCGGAGCGTCTCCAGCGATGTCAATTATATCTGCTGTATCCCCCTAGAGAATGAGCGAACCGGTTCTCGGCAGTCGATTCAGTGACCGCCTTCCTTGGTCGCCAAGCGCCATGTGCCGAAGAAGATGACGCCCGCGCCGACGATCACCCAGATGCCCGGCACTTCGGCGAAGAACACATAGGCCGAAAACGCTGTGATCGGGAGGCGGACGAACTCGAACGGGATGACCACACTGGCATCGGCGCATTTCATCGCCTGCGCGAGGCACATATGGGCCGCCCAGGCGGTAACGCCCATAACCAGAACCATCGGCAGGTCGGACAGCGCTGGGGTGTGCCAGTTCAGCGCGGTCGGTACCGCGGCGAACACGATCAGCCAGATATTGAGGTTGAGCACGATCAGCCGTGACGGTTGCGTCCGCGACAGCATCTTTGTGCAGATGTCGCCGCCCGCGTATCCCAAAGCTGACAGGAAGACCGCGAGCGCCATGTAGTTGAGCACCGCCACGCCCGGCCGCAGGATGATCAGGACGCCGATGAACCCAATCACGACCGTCATCCAGCGGTGGGGTGTGACCTTTTCCCGCAGAATAAGGACGGACAGGATCAGCCCGAACACCGGCAGCGTGAAGTGCAGCGCCACAGCCTCCGCCAGCGGCATTGCGGCGATCGCGAAAAACCACGCTGATACGCCGGTAAAGGTGCAGAGCCCACGTGAAATATAAAGCCCGCCCAGCCGGTCGGGACGAAACGTTCGGGAGGCCTGGCGCAGAACACCGAACACGGTGGGCACGGTGATCAGCAGCCCGATGACGCTGCGGAGGAATACCTGTTCGAACGGCGGGATAGTGTCCGATAGGAAACGAACGGAGATGATCATGGCCGAGAAGCTGGCCGTGCTGGCGATCATCCAGAGAATACCCTGCAGGGCGGGAGACTGGTTCATGTGATGGCTTTCCCGACGGGCAGAGAATGCGCGGTTGATCGGGCGATCGGTGCGCCTATATTGCCGCCATGTCAACGACAGCCAAAAAACTGACCCCGGACGCCGCCATCGACGAAAAAGACGATCTTATCGACCTTGTCGGCCTGTCGCGTGCTGAGATGGAGGCCGTGTTCGCCGAGATTGGCCTACCCAAATTCCGGGTGAAACAGGTATGGCACTGGATCTATCATCACGGGGTCCAAGATTTCTCCGAAATGACGACTATCGCTCGGGGGTTACAGGCCGAGCTGGCGGAGAGGTTCACGATATCGCGCCCCGGTATCGCGACCGAGCAGACGTCGACTGACGGCACCCGAAAATGGCTGATGAATTTCCCCGACGGTAAAATGGCCGAGGCAGTGCATATTCCCGAATTCGACCGCGGCGCGGTGTGTATTTCGTCGCAGGTGGGCTGCACTCTGACCTGCAAGTTCTGCCATACCGGCACACAGCGCATGGTTCGCAACCTGACGCCCGGCGAAATCGTCGGCCAGTTTATGTTGGCGCGCGATTCCTACGGCGAATGGCCATCCGCTATGGAACCTCGCCTGCTGACCAATATCGTCATGATGGGCATGGGCGAGCCACTTTATAATTACGACAACGTCGTCCAGGCACTCCGCGTCATCATGGACGAGGAAGGCATCAACGTATCGCGCCGCAGGATTACCCTGTCGACTGCCGGCGTGGTCCCCATGATTCCCCAGGTAGGCGCCGATCTCGGCGTGCAGCTTGCGATCTCGCTCCATGCGGTGAACGACGATCTGCGCAACGAGATCGTGCCCATCAACAAGAAGTATCCCATCGCCGATCTGCTGGACGCCTGCCGCGTCTATCCGACCGCCAAGAATTCACGCCGCATTACATTCGAGTACGTCATGCTGAAAGGCGTCAACGATACGCCCGCGGATGCCCGCGAATTGGTGCGGCTGATCCGCGGCATTCCCGCCAAGGTGAACCTGATTCCATTCAACCCATGGCCTGGGGCGCCTTACGAATGTTCCACCGACGACGATATCGCGGCCTTCGCCGATATCGTCAACAGGGCCGGGTATTCGTCGCCTGTGCGCACGCCGCGCGGGCGGGACATACTAGCCGCTTGCGGGCAGCTTAAGACCGCGAGCGAGAGGGAACGCAAACGCGTTTGATTGTGAAAACATATGGGGAGGGGTAATGGAATGGAAAGACGTTACGCCGGCGGAGGCGGAAGAGAAAAAACATTACAGACTTGGCGGTTGGCTGCTGCCCTTTTACGTACCGGCGGTACTCAGGTTCATCGCGTCCTTCGGATCGCTGCTGTCGATTGAGGCGCTCAAGCAGGTATTTGGCGAAAAGTACGCGATCATGGTACGGCCCTGCGTTGTACAGGGATTGTTGTATCTGCCGTCTCTCATGCTCTCCCCACAGAAGAACCCATTGATGCCAAAGGTAATGATATCCGCGCTCTAGATCAGTGTGGCAGTCATGGCCATTGCCGGAACGTTAGTAAACCTGAGTCAGATGACGATCCCGCTGATTGCAGGCATGGTCTTCGTTGCGCTGTTTTCCTGGTTTCTGCGCAAGTCCAAGCGTGTAAAACGCGCCCCTACCTTGCCGCGTCCTGCTGAAAGCCTATACTCCGCCCGCGCTGGCTTTCAACTGCACCAGCTCACTCCTCCGCCCGGCCACCCGTAAAGATGACCCGGTGGTTGGCTGGGTGGAGGAGTGGGCTGGTGAGATGTCGCGCAAGCGGATAACTAACAGACCAAGGGACACGTCATGGCGGGACCAATAACCGGAGAGGTTAACAAAATCGTGCTTGCCTATTCGGGCGGGCTGGACACATCCGTCATTCTGAAATGGCTGCAGCAGACCTACGATTGCGAGGTGGTTACCTTCACTGCCGATCTTGGGCAGGGGGAAGAGGTCGAACCGGCGCGGGAAAAGGCTGAAGCGGCGGGCGTGAAGGAAATCTATATCGACGACCTGCGCGAGGAATTCGTCCGCGATTTCGTCTTTCCGATGTTCCGGGCCAATGCCCTGTACGAGGGTATCTATCTGCTCGGCACCTCGATCGCACGACCGCTGATTTCCAAGCGCCAGATCGAAATCGCGCGGGAAACCGGCGCCGACGCGGTCAGCCACGGCGCCACTGGCAAGGGTAACGATCAGATCCGGTTCGAGCTCTGCTATTACGCGCTGGAGCCCGACATTAAGGTGATTGCGCCGTGGCGCGAATGGGATCTCGATTCCCGCAGTAAGCTGATGGAATTCGCCCGCAACAACCAGATCCCGATTTCGCGCGACAAGATCGACGAACCGCCCTATTCGACCGACGCCAACCTTCTGCATATTTCCTATGAGGGAAAGGCGCTGGAAGACCCTTGGGTTATGGCTGACGATGACATCTATACGCGCTCGGTTTCGCCGGAAAACGCGCCGGATACGCCAACCTATGTCGAGATTGATTTCCAGGCTGGTGACGCGGTGGCGATTGACAGTGAGGCAATGTCGCCGGCTGTCCTGCTGACGAAGCTGAACCAGCTTGGTGGCGCCAACGGCATTGGGCGGATCGATATCGTTGAAAACCGTTATGTCGGCATGAAGTCGCGCGGCGTCTACGAAACGCCCGGCGGAACTATCCTGGCCGCCGCCCATCGCGGCATCGAGTCCATCACACTGGACCGCGGTGCCGCGCATTTGAAGGACGAGCTGATGCCACGCTACGCGGAGCTGGTCTATAACGGGTTCTGGTTCTCCCCCGAACGCGAGATGATTCAGGCGGCGGTCGATGAAAGCCAGAAACACGTTTCCGGTACCGTCCGGCTGAAATTGTTCAAGGGCGCGGTAACCGTCGTCGGCCGTAAATCGCCGGTCAGCCTGTATTCCGAGCAGCATGTCACGTTCGAGGCTGATACCGTCTACGACCAGCGGGATGCCGAGGGCTTTATCAAGCTGAATGCCTTACGCCTCCGGCTGATGAACGCCCGTAAGGGATGATTGCCGACCCCGGGGTGATCAAACCTCGGTTTATCCTCGCGGCGATCTGGGCGCTGCTGGCAGCCGCCAGCTTTGCCGTCATGATGGCTAGCGTCCGCTACATGGACGGTAAGTTCGATGCCTTCGAGATCGTTTTTTTTCGCGCGCTGATCGGCATTTTCATTGTCATTCCGCTGGTTTCGAAATCCGGAGTCGGCGCGCTGAAGACCTCCCGTTTGCCGATGCACATAGTTCGCACGCTGTTTGCCCTGTTTGCCATGGCAACACTGTACTACGCCTTGGCCTTCATACCGATCGCGCAGGCCGTGGCGCTGACCTTCCTGATCCCACTGTTCACTACGATCGCCGCGGGCACCGTGTTACGCGAAAAAGTCGGTATTCACCGATGGGGTGCAACCCTGGCCGGGTTCGGCGGCGCGTTGGTTATCATTCGCCCGGGGGTTGTCGATGTCAGTCTGCCGATCCTTATGGTGGTGCTGTCGTCGGCTCTCTATGCAGGGGCGTGGCTGAGCGTAAAGGTCCTCACCCGGACCGACTCTGCGGCGGTGACGGTGTTCTGGATGAACCTGCTGATGCTGCCGTTGACAGCGATCCCGCTGGTATTCGTCTGGATCACGCCGGGTCCGGAGGATGTCCTGCCGATCGTCGTCATGGCGCTATCCGGCTGGGCGGCGCATTTTTTTCAGGCGCGCGCCTTCAAAGCCGCTGATGCCAGCGCCGTCATGCCTTTCGATTTTTTGCGCCTACCGCTCGGCGCGCTGTTCGGTTACCTGCTGTTCGCAGAGCTGATCGATGGCTGGACCTGGGCAGGAGCCGTCGTGATCTTCCTCGCCGGCTACTACATCACCCGGCGGGAAGCGCTTAAGAAATAACTATAGTCGGTCCAAACCGGGAACAGGTGAACGTGAAACACGGTTTCGTGGACATACAGCACCAAGAGATAGAGTACCGTCCCCGGGGCGATCCGCCACCATCGAATATCGCGCATCACCAGCGTACGGCTGTCTTCCAGGATGGCGCCAAAAAATGTAAGGCGTATCTATATACCCGCTTATCATCCATTAGGTCGTTGGGACCATCAGTAGCGAATAGGCCCCGAGGAATGGACCTAAGCCGATGAGGCCCGTCAGCGGTCCACGTTCCGCCGCACTCGATAGCAGAAAATGTCCGCGGACAAAGGCTAGGGTTGCGAGGGCGAGGAATGGTCAGTCCGAGTCCATCTGATAGACTGTCTAAATCAATCCAAGTTCGCGAACACCCAAAGTATGACTAGTGCGATTGGCAAGGCTAATAGTATTCGTGGGCGCCACTTGGATTTTTTCGTTCTAGCACTTTGAGGAAAACAGATAACCTAAGCTAAATGCTAATGTGCCGAACACAGCGTACACGATACATGCGGTGGCACAGTAAAGAGACTGGTGCACTTTACGTATATCCGGTTTCACAGAGATATATCCGGATGAAAGAACGATAAGACAGTAAAGGATCGCGAATAGCGAAACTCACACGACCTTGTGGCTGTATCCTCTGTCTGGCGAGAAACCTTTCCAGTGAATTCCCATGGCCCAACCTTACGAGTTAGATGCCCAGAACTTCGACTCCGTTTTGTCGGCAGGCAGCCACAAGCGTGTTGCGCAGCAGGCAGGCGATTGTCATCGGGCCGACGCCACCCGGCACCGGGGTGATCCCGCCGGCATATTCTACGGCTGCTTCAAAGTCGACATCGCCGACCAGACGTGTCTTGCCTTCTTCCCTGCCGGGTACCCTGTTAATTCCGACGTCGATGACGGTTCCGCCAGGCTTGATCCAGTCGCCCTTGATCATCTGCGGCCTGCCGACCGCGACGACGAGAATATCGGCTTCGCGGCAGACCTCCGGCAAATCGTCGGTGCGCGAATGGGCGACCGTCACCGTGCAGTTCGCGTCCAGCAGCAGTTGCGCCATCGGTTTGCCAACGATGTTGGAGCGCCCGACGATAACCGCATTCAGGCCGGTCAGATCGCCGAGCCGGTCTTCCAGCAGCATTCGGCAGCCCAGTGGGGTGCAGGGCACCATGCCGTCGCGCCCGGTGGCTAAAAGGCCGGCATTGCGCAGGTGAAACCCGTCGACGTCCTTGGCCGGGTCGATCGCGTCTATCACCGAATTCGGATCGATCTGACTCGGCAGGGGCAGTTGCACAAGGATGCCGTTGACCGCCGGGTCGGCATTGAGCTTGTCGATGACGGCAAGCAAGTCGGCCTGGGTCGTATCTTCCGGCAATGTCTCGCCCAGCGATAGCATGCCGGCTTCAACCATCTGCCGGTTCTTGTTACGGACATACACTTGGCTAGCCGGATCCTCGCCGACCAGCACCGCAGCGAGCCCGGGAACGATGCCGTGATCGGCCTTAAGTCTGTCGGTTTCGACCGCAACCCGTTCTCGCAGGCCGGCAGCAAACGCCTTGCCGTCAATTATTCGGTTATCAGACATCCGATCCGTTCAGGATGCCATCCAGATATAAATCTGACGGAGGATACCGTCCTTGATGAACAGCAGCAGCAAGATCGCGATCAGAGGCGAAAAATCGATGCCGCCGAAATTCGGCAGCATGTTGCGGATCGGTTGCAGAACCGGTTCGGTGATCCGGTAAAGAAAGTCGCCGACGGTATAAATCAGCCGATTGCTGGTATTGATGACATTGAATGCGATCAGCCAGCTTAAAATCGCCGAGATGATAAAACACCACATGTAGAGGTTCACGACGATGTCGAGCAGGTTGAACAGGGTAGTGATAATCTGCATTAAAATGGTGCCTATAATTTTGAGGGGGCAGGGTAGCGGCGGCCCGATACGGGCGCAAGCGGATCGGGGGCGGCAGTCCAAAAAATCGGTGAGACAGCCATTGCCGGAGAATCTGTGGCGAAATCGTTTCAGATTGCTTGACAGATACCCGCTTCCTAAACATTATCCGCCAGCCCGGTATACCGGTGTCGGGACTGTGGGGCCGTAGCTCAGCTGGGAGAGCGCTGCGTTCGCAATGCAGAGGTCGGGAGTTCGATCCTCCTCGGCTCCACCACTTTCATCCCGAGCAAGCAAGGTGGCGTTCGAGAGAGCGCCTCGCCTAGTCCAGTCCCGCTTTCCACCGGTCGATCAGGCGGAATACGGTGAACGCGGCAGACTAAGCCAGCATCAGCAGGCCGACCAGCGCCGCGAAGCCGCAAATCGTGCGTAGGTGTCTAGTTAGGGAGAATTCGTCGTAGCTAACCGTCGTGTAGTTGACAAGCGAGATATAGAGATAGTCGCTGGCGCTGCTGTCGAAGAGGCCGTCGAACGAAACCGTATTCAACAGGTCGTTCGCCACTTATAGGCCGCTTGCGAATATCCAGACTTCTAACGAATGCGCGGTGCTGGTGAGGCAGGTGAGTCTGATTAACTACGACCAGAATTTCTGGCATCAGAGTATCACGCTCAAGTTGCCGAGGTTTTTCAATGGCCAACAAAAAAGGCGGCTTGTAGGCCGCCTTTTTCAGTTCTTGTCTCAGATCCGTCAGGACATGCCGTCGAGATCGGCGATAACCTGGCCGGGATGATCGGCCGGCGTCACTTCGTCATATGCCACGGCGACTTTGCCGTCAGGTCCGATCAACACAGATTTGCGCGGGGATCGCGTGCTGTCCGGTTCGGACACGCCGAAGGCGATAGAAACGGCGCCTTTCTCGTCGCTGAGCAGGTCGTAGGGAAACGAGAATTTATCGCGAAACGCGCCGTTGTCCGCCGGGCCGTCATAACTGATGCCGACGATTGAGGCGTTACGTTCTTCGAAGTCTTGGATTCGATCACGGAACCCATTGCCTTCGATGGTTCAGCCGGGTGTATCGGCTTTGGGATACCACCAGAGAAGGACATAGCGCCCGGCGAAATCGTCTTTCTTCACCGTCTTTCCATCCTGGTTCGGGAGGCTGAAATCCGGCGCATCCGCGCCGGCAGCGATTAGGGACATTAAGATTTCTCCATTCGATTTGTCGTACCCGGAAAATATACCACCCGCACAACGACTCCGACATACCAACACAAAAAAACCCGGCGAAAAACACCGGGTTTTTTGGATATCGATCCGAAAGATCAGACGAAATCGGGCTCGCTTCGTTTGCGGCAGCGCAGGCATAGGCGGTTGTGCCAGCCTTCGCTCGCAAATTTCTCGCCGCATGACATGCATGCTCGATCGGTGGGCACATCGCTTACCGCGCGATGATCCATCACCAGTTCTTCAGCTTCCAGCGAGCTTGTGTTCGATTCGCTCATCTAATGGCTCCCTTTTCGTAGTCAATTACGACGTAATCGTTAGTTATCCCAACCACCATTGCGGTGATACGCAGTTATACTCTCCTCGGCTTTTCGCCTTCCATAAACCCGCATTGATCTTATTTCGCCTTCAGGTATCCCTGTCCGAGAACCGTCAAGCCAGCGGTTATTAAGGTAGTTTATTTTCCCACACTTGCCTGTACGGGCGGGAACGGACTTCCCACCCTAGAGGGGGCCCGCGCCAGGTGTTGCACCCCGATTTCACCGAACCCCGATACTCCCTATGTTAACATAACCTCTCCGGAAAGGGGTAGTGAATCCGTGCAATCGACGACATTTTTCGATACTCCGACAGACCGACCGGAACCCTTTGGCTTCGCTGCAATCCCGGCGAAGCCGATAATTACTATAAAGACTGGCTGCCCGGAATTGCGCCGATTGCGGCGGCAGCGACTTCCCGATCCTGCTCTCCGGTGCCGGAACCGACGCCAACGCCGCCTATGCAATGTCCATCGACAATGATCGGCAGGCCGCCCGGCAGATTGATGCGCTGACCATCCGTCCCGAGTGCCAGCTTGATATCCACACCCTCCATCAACCCGCCCGACGGTTCTCCGTAACAGGCGGCGGTTCGAGCCTTCCGCAGAGACGTCTCTAGAGACATGTGAAAGGCGCCATCCATACGTACGAATGCCAACAGGTTACCGCCATTGTCGACAATGGAGATGCACTGCGGCTGGCTCATCTCAGACGCCTTCGCGATCCCGGCTTTCAGTGCGGCCAGCGCACCGTCATGCGTAAGTTTTAGAAACTGTGTCGTTTCGGCCATTACGTTTCCCCCAAGTTCAGATCGGCGGAAGTTTTGCAGTTAAGGCGCATCTCCGCAACCATTCGTGTTTACTCGGCCGAAAAACGCCAAGGGAAGGCGAAAATCAGGCTTTGCGGCGGTGGGAAATAACACGTCCGGCAACCAGTGGGCCGCCGGTCACCCGACAAGGCGCCAGCGCGGGTTTCGGAATGTCCGTTGTCGTTTCGAACTCGCTTTCAACTGCCGAATTAATGCTTGAGTTCTGTGAGCCAGCCAGAGGTGTGATGGTTGCGACCGTGGTCAGAGAGTGGTCGCTGCTCAAGGTTTTGCTGTCGTTGTCGACTAGCAAGAAACCGATGGTCAGTACACCGGGATCGGACCGCGCAATATCCTAGGCGAAGCCGGTGTTAGCGACAGAGGCGAAATGTTATCACCGGACCGTATTCGCGGTCACAATCCCGATAGCCGTCGAGAAATCGACCGTTGCGCCACCGGAGAAGAATTCGGTTTCCGGGAATTCGATCGTTAGGACTCCGCCTGCAGCACTGGTGACATCGATTGGGTTCAGATCCAGCACCGGGTCGGTTGGGAAACCCAGCCGGCGCCTGGTGATGCCGGTCGTCACATTGATGTTGAAATCGCCGATCGATCCGTTGAAGACCAAGACACCGGCCAGGGCATTGGCGTCACCCGAAATATCGGGAAAGACTACGATGAGAGAGACGCTTCCGGATTTTCCAAGGGCCGGTCGTCGATACACCAGTGAATCAGGGCGGCTGCTGCCGACAATGCGATCGCCAGCCACCAGGCTGCCTCATAGGTGCCGAACATGTCGTAGAACAATCCCCCCAGGAAGACGCCCGAAAACGCTCCGAGCTGATGGCTTAAAAAGACGATCGCGAATAACGTGCTCATATAGCGGGGACCGAAGACCTGCGCGACGATCCCGCTGGTCAGTGGAACGGTGGACAACCACAACAATCCCAGAAGTGCGCTGAAACTGATTACCGTTACTTCGTTCACTGGCACATAGAGAAAAACTAGGAACAGCAGACCCCGGGCCAGATATATCTGGCTCAGCAGGCTCCTTTTGCGCCATCTCCCGCCGGCCCAGCCTGCGGCAATCGTGCCGAACAGGTTAAACAGGCCGATGATGCTGATCGCCGTGGCGGCCAACCAGGCCCCGGCGCCGCTATCGGTAAGATATTTGGGAAGATGCGTTCCCAGGAACTGGACCTGAAATCCGCACACGAAGAACCCCATCACTAGCAGCCAGTATCCGCGATGAGAGCTCGCCTTCTTAAGGGCGCCACCCAGGGTCTCGGTATCCGGTTTCGAAAAGGCGCTTTCGCCAGCCCACCGCATGGAGTAGGCAAGGGGCACGGCCAGCGCGACTAGGATCGCCAGCGCAATAATGCCGCCAGCCCAGCCGAAACCGTCGATGAGCCCGTTGGCGGTCAGGCCGAAGGTGAACTGTCCCGCGGATCCGCCGGCCGTGACGATGCCGAGCCACAGCGTGCGCGATTTTTCAGGGGCGATCCGGCCGACGATGCCGAGCGGCAAAGTCAGCCCGACGCCCGATGCGCCGAGGCCGACGATCAGCCCTGCTGACAGGAACATGGTTTCCGGGGTCACTGACACCGATATCAACGCTAGACCCGCCGTGTAGAGGGCGGCAGACAAAGCGATCACCGATGTCGGGCGCATATAACGGTCGGCTAGCGCACCGGTAAATGGCGCCGCCACCCCCATGATCAGGTTCTGCGCGGCAATCGCGAATGCGAATTCGCTAACGCCCCAACCCAGGTCGGTGCTGATGGGTTCCAGAAACAGACCGAAACTCTGACGGGAGCCGTTCGCGATCAGGACCACTGCGGTGGCGGCAAACAGTATGTATATTGGGGATCGAAAAAACGACTTCATGGCAATGGCATCCGGATCAGGTCATTTGGCGGACTATACCCGCTGGCTCGAACGCCGCAATCAGCCGTTACCGCGTTCCAGCGCGTGAATTTCGGCGCCCGCGGCAATTTCCTCGACGTTCGCCCCCTCGCCCAACTCGATCAGCTCGATCTTCTCGCCCCGGCTTGTGACCTTGTTTGTTGAGGTGCGAATCTTGCCGATATCTTCCTGCGCTTGGCGGAAATGGGTTTGCAGCTTGTCCACCCGCTCGTCGATACGTCCGACATCAACCAGCATCTTGCGGACCTCTGTCTGGATGAGCCCGGTCTGTTCCTGCATGGAGGCGTCTTTCAGGACAGCGCGTACCGTATTCAGGGTTGCCATCAGGGTGGTCGGCGAAACGATCCACACCCTGGCCCGGTAGGATTTTTCGACCGTGTCCGGGTGGTTCGCATAGAGTTCCGCATAAACCGCTTCCGACGGCAGGAACATCAGTGCGGATTCCGCGGTTTCGCCCGGAATGATATATCGGTCCGCGATATCTCGTACATGTTTCAGTACGTCCGCGGCGAAGGCCCGCGAGTACTGCGTCTTGCCAGCTTCGTCCTCCGCGGCCCGCAATGCGTGATAGCTTTCCAGCGGGAACTTTGCATCGATGGCGATGGCGCCCGGCGGGTTCGGCAGGTTCAGCACGCAGTCCGCGCGCTTGTTGTTGCCCAGCGTTTTCTGAAATTCGTAGGCCGACGGCGGTAGCGCCGCCTGCACCAGATCTTGCAACTGGATTTCACCGAACGCGCCCCGCGCCTGCCGGTTGGTAAGGACATCCTGCAACTGGACGACCTGGGCTGACAAATCGGTGATGTTTTTCTGGGCCGCATCGATTACCGCCAGGCGTTCCTGCAGTTTAGTCATCGTTTCAGATGACCGGGTGCTAGTCTGCTGCAGGCTGTCTCCGACCTTTTTTGTTACATCGGCTAGGCGTTTTTCCAACGTCTTGGTGATCGCGATCTCCTGATTTTGCAGCCGCTCCGAAAGTGCCTTCTGGCTGGCGGCATCGGCCTCCGCGATTTGGGACAGGCGACCGGCAAGCTCCGCCTGTTGCGCGGCCAGCCTGTCGGCCCTCCGGGCTATATCCTCGGACGTATTCCGGTCGTTGTTCCGCAGCAGGACAAAGGCAGCCAGCGCCAGAGAGCTGGTGGCGACCACGAGAGCGATAATCGTGACAGCTTCCATGCTCGAGAACGTATCACGAACTTTTCCGAATCGGCCTGCCGTCGGCGCGGAGGTACGTCGCGCTTGACCCTGCGAAGCCGAACGCATACCTAACCACACAGGGACACCGAGGATTTCAATCAAGATGGCGTTACTGCCCATCATCACCGCCCCCGATCCGCGCCTGAAGAGGGTCGCGGCGGCCGTCGATGCCGTAGATTACGACGTGCGCTGCCTGATGGATGACATGCTGGAGACCATGTATGCTGCGCCCGGGGTCGGGCTGGCGGCGCCACAGGTCGGCGTGTTGAAACGCGTGATCGTCGCCGACGTGGCCCGTGCCGGAGAAAAGCCACAACCAATGCACATGGCCAACCCGGAGATTATCGATGCTTCCGGTGACATATCGGTCTTCGAGGAGGGTTGTCTGTCTCTGCCGGAGCAATTCGCGGAGGTGAAGCGGCCGAATACCGTACGGATACGCTACCTGGACTACGAGAACGAGACTCGCGAACAGGACATGGACGGATTTCTCGCAACCTGCGTCCAGCACGAAATCGACCATCTCGACGGTGTGCTTTTCGTCGATCACATTTCCAGCCTGAAGCGCGGCATGATCCTCCGCAAATTGACAAAGTTCAAAAAAGCCGACGCCAAGGCCGAAGCTAAAGCAGGCGCCTGAGGATATCCCGATGCGGGTCGTATTCATGGGCACGCCCGGTTTTGCCATTCCCGCCATGGCAGCACTGATCGATGCGGGTCATGAAATCGTATGCGCCTATTCGCAGCCGCCCCGTCCCGCCGGCCGCGGACACGAGGAAAAGCGATCGCCGGTTCAGGCCTTCGCGCAGTCAAAGGGACTTCCCGTTCGCTATCCCGTCAGCCTCAGGGACGCCGGTGCGCAAGCCGATTTCGCAGGGTTGGACGCGGATGTTGCCGTCGTTGCCGCCTACGGTCTGATTCTGCCAAAAGAAATCCTGGAGGCGCCGCGTGTGGGCTGCATCAATATCCACGCGTCGCTTTTACCGAGATGGCGCGGTGCCGCACCCATCCAGCGGGCAATCCTTGCAGGTGATATGGAGACCGGTATCACGATCATGCAAATGGACGAAGGCCTCGATACGGGCCCGATGCTGGCGGTCGAATCTGTGCCTATCAACAACGGCATGACGGCGTCCGCGCTGCACGACACACTCGCAGATATAGGCGGCCGGCTGATCGTCGACGTACTTTACGGGGACCTGCCGCCTGCGGTGCCTCAGCCCGATGAGGGGGTTACCTATGCGTCAAAGCTGGACCGCGTCGAAGGTCGCATCGACTGGACGGAGGATGCTGCCGACCTCGGCCGCCGGGTGCGGGCATTGAACCCTTGGCCCGGTGTCTGGTGCGAACGGAATGGCCAACGTCTTCGCATACTTTCGGCCACCCCTTCGGAGGGAAACGACGTGCCGGGAACGGTTATCGCCGGACCTCTTACTGTAGCCTGCGGTGACGGCGCACTGAAGGTCGAGCGAGTACAGCGTGCCGGAAAATCGGCCATGCCCGCGGAAGATTACGTGCGTGGTAACCCTGCACCTGTCGGTACCGTCCTCTCATGACCCGCTGGAAACTGACCGTCGAATACCATGGCGGCCCCTATGCAGGCTGGCAGCGCCAGGATAACGGCCCGTCGATCCAGCAATGCATTGAGGAGGCCGTATTCCGGTTCTGCGGAGAAGAGACCCGCGTGCACGGATCGGGGCGCACCGACGCCGGCGTACATGCGCTCGGCCAGGTCGCGCATGTCGACATCGAGAAAAAGACCGATGCCTATACGGTTCGCGAAGCGTTGAATGCGCATATGCGCGAAGAACAGGTTGTCGTGACGCAGGCGCACGCAGTTTCAGAAGATTTTCATGCCCGAGTGTCGGCGGTCGAACGGTCCTATCTGTACCGCATCCTCAACCGTCGGCCGCGTCCTGCGTTGGATGCAGGACGTATCTGGCATGTGCCGCTGCCATTGGATGCGGACGCCATGCACAACGCGGCGCAAGTGCTGGTCGGGCAGCACGATTTTACCAGTTTCCGCGCGGCCATGTGCCAGGCAAAATCGCCCGAACGTACCCTCGATGAACTGCGCGTTGCCCGGTTGGGCGAGGAGATTCATATTCATGCGCGGGCACGGTCCTTTCTCCACCATCAGATTCGGAACTTCGCTGGCACGCTGGAACTCGTCGGGTCCGGCAAATGGACAGCCGACGATGTCGCTGCGGCACTTGCGGCACGCGACCGAGCAGCGGCCGGGCCCACGGCACCGCCGGACGGTTTGTATCTGGTGTCGGTGAAGTACCCGGACATTGGCGCCGGTTAGGCGCCCGTATAGCCGCGATAGAAAGACCGCGTGACGACGTTTAGCACCAGTGCCACCAATAGGTCGATGGCAACAATCATAAAGGCGGCTGGCGCGCGGATATTTAGCGCAACGAGAGCGATAAAACCCTGATAGACTAGGATGGCGATTACAGCGATCAGGCTGACGAAACCTGAAATCTGTGGCGGTACCCTACCGTCCGCAACCAGTGCGCTGATGGCGAGAAACAGGAATACCTGCAACACGATCGCCCAGTTCCAGGCAGTAATGAACTGGAAATATCGGTCAAAGCGGTTAAGCGTATCCGTCACCGCGATCATGATTAGCGGAAAGATCACCCAGCCAATGACATAAGCGGACGATTCGATGATCAGGATTCGCGCGCCCGATGCATTGACCGGATTTTCCGCGAAGTTCAGCAGAACCAGCAAGACGTATGCGGGCAGGGCGAAGGCTGCTGCATGGAACGACCGCCAGAACGCTTCAGGTGTGTCGTCGAAATAACGGACGGCGGCGCGGTCGAACTTTGCGAGCTGGCAGGCCCCGTAAATTGAAAGCGCGACCTCCCGGGTCGAGATCATGAGGTCTTTGCGCCGATATCCGCGAAATATCCCAATAAGATCGCGGTATAGATGTCCGCCAGATCGCGAATGTCCGCCACGGCAATTCGCTCGTCGACCTTGTGCATGGTCTGACTGACCAGTCCGAACTCCGCGACAGGGCAGCAATTCTTGATGAACCTGGCGTCCGATGTCCCCCCCGAAGTGCTGAGTTCCGGCCTGATGCCTGTCACCTGTTCCACGGATTTGGCGATCAGCGCGCTAAAGTCGCCGAGTGGATTCAGGAAAGCCTCGCCCGATACCTTGATGTCGAGTTCGTAATGGCCGCCCAATTCACCGCACTCCCGGTGCAGCCATTCTGTCAGGCTGTCTCCGGTATGCAGGTCGTTGAAGCGGATATTGAACCCAGCGGTTGCCGATGCGGGGATCACGTTCGTTGCAGGGTTCCCGGTGTCTATGGTGGTGAGCTGAAGGTTCGACGGCTGAAAGTGATCCGTGCCCTGGTCAAGCTTGTGGGTCGAAATCGCGTCGAGCATCCTGGCTAGTCGGGGCAGGGGGTTGTCGGCGAGATGGGGATAAGCGGTATGGCCCTGAATGCCGGTGACAGTCAGGCGGCCGGTCAGGCTGCCGCGCCGGCCAATTTTCACCATTTCGCCCAATTTGTTGGGATTGGTGGGTTCTCCCAACAGACAGACGTCGATGGTTTCTCCGTTGTCCGCTATCCAGTCGAGTACCTTTTTGGTGCCATTAATGGCGGGGCCCTCCTCGTCGCCGGTGATCAGAAGGCTGATAGACCCTGCAGTGCCGCCCTCCGCCTGCAACCGGCTGACGGCTTCGATGAATGCCGCTATCGCGCTTTTCATATCGGTCGCACCGCGGCCATACAGGATGTCATCGATGATCTCACCGCCGAACGGGTCGACAGACCAAGCGTCGGGATTACCCAGCGGAACGACATCTGTATGACCCGCGAAACAGAAGTTCGGGCCGGTGTCGCCCAACCGCGCGTAGAGATTGTCCACGTCGGGGGTATCGGCGTCCGCAAACGGCAGCCGGTGGCAGACGAAGCCCAGATCTTCCAGCACTGTCTGAACAACACCCAGCGCGCCGGCATCTTCCGGCGTCACGCTGGGACAGCGGATCAGGTCACGGGCTAGTTCGACGGCATCTACGATGACGGTCAATCCCTTAAAAGATCGTTTATGGACGTCTTCGATCGCGTCTGCTCGTCCACCTGTTTCACAATCACCGCGCAATAGAGGCTCGGTCCGTCGCTGCCGTCGGGCAGCTTCTTGCCGGGCATCGATCCGGGTACGACGACCGAGTACGCGGGCACCCGGCCCGAGTGAATCTCGCCGGTGTCGCGGTTCACGATCCTGGTCGACTGACCGAGGAACACGCCCATCGACAGGACGGCGCCCTCCTCGACAATGACGCCTTCGGCAACTTCCGACCGTGCGCCGATAAAGCAATTGTCTTCGATGATGACCGGATCGGCTTGCAGCGGTTCCAGAACGCCGCCGATGCCGACGCCACCCGATATATGACAGTTCTTGCCGATCTGCGCGCAGGACCCGATCGTCGCCCAGGTGTCCACCATGGTACCGGAATCCACGTAGGCCCCGAGGTTGACGAAGCTCGGCATCAGCACCACCTCCGGAGCCAGGAAGGCCGAGCGACGGACCGTACAGTTCGGGACGGCGCGGAACCCGGCATCGCGGAATTTTGCTTCGTCCCAGCCTGCGAATTTGGACGGCACCTTGTCGAACCAAGGGCTGTCGCCGATACCGGGGAAAGACGGACCGCCCGACAGAGGCGCCATGTCGAAAATACGGAACGACAGCAGTACCGCCTTTTTCAGCCACTGATTGACGGTCCAGCCGCCGGCACCTTTTTCGGCGACACGTAGAGTGCCCGAATCGAGGCCTTCCAGTGCGGCATCGATGGCGTCGCGTGCTTCGCCCTTGGTGTCTGGCGTGATGGTGTCCCGCTCGTCCCAGGCGCGGTCGATAGATTGTTCGAGTGCGGTTTCGATCATGTCACTGTCACTTTGCCCCGTTGAATTCCGGCGGGAATATAAAGGAATTTCCGTGGTGGTGGAAACCGGTCAGCCGCAATTTGTTGCCTGGCGCAACCAGGCCGAAAGATCTTCCGTTACGTGATCTATATGACCGGTTTTCGTAAAACCCTTCGCCCAGTCCGTTTCCGTCCGGACCCAGATGGTCGTCATGCCCAGTTCCGCTGCCGGTTCGAGGTTGCGGGGGATGTCTTCGACCATGGCCGCCCGGGCAGGATTTATATCGTGCAGGTCGCACAAACGGCGATAGGAATCGATCGCCGGCTTGGGGATGAAATCGGCATCGCTTATATCGAATACCCCGTCGAAATGATCGGTGATGCCAATGCGTTCCATGACGTCGCGCGTGTGCTCGGTGAACGCATTAGTATAGATGAACTTGCGCCCTTCCAGGCTGTGCAGGGTTTCGGCGAGATGGGGATCTGCACTCACATCGGTCAGATCCAGTTGCGACAGGTGGTCGATGTAGTCTTGGGGATCGAGTCCGTGCTCAACCATGAGGCCGCGCAGCGTAAGCCCATGGGTGCGGAAGTATCCTTTCTGGATACGGCGCGCTTCGACGCGGTCGACTTTCAGGAAATCCGCGATAAATGATCCCATTAGGTCGTCGATTTGCGCCAGCATCCCGGGCGTCGTGCGATAAAGCGTATTGTCCAGGTCGAAGATCCAGGCATCGACATGATTAACCCCGCCTGACGGCGCTATTTCGATCTTAGTATCGGTCATTTCCTGAATTTGGCCGTGTAGCGCCCCCGACGCAAGGAATCGTTACGAGCAGGCCTGTAGAATAACGTCCGAGGACTGATAGACCAAAGAACCGCTATATTAATGCGCAGGTAAAACCAGAATATTTGGGGATGCCGAGGAAGGAATGCGACCGTTTCGTCTCCTTGGCCTTCTGTGCCGCCGAAGTTCTTTTCGAAGTCGACGAAAAATAGATGATCACCTATCCCGCAGGTGGGATCAGCGCGTTGACGGATTACGAGCGGCACGATGCGATCGGCAAGAGCTGTCTGGACCTGATAGACCCGACGGAAAAGTTCTATGTTGCCGGCCGGCTGGACGCTCTGAGGTTGGCCAACCGGCTTGAACCCATGATGCTGCGCCTCAACGGCCCCAATGCACAGACCCCGCGCAGGATGTTGACCGGATATTATCTTGCCGATCTACCGGGATCGTTCTTCTTCCCATTGTATCTAACCGGCAAGGACGAATTTCTGAACAACGCCGACAATCCGAGGCGAACGCTTATTCGTGATTGAGGCGATAGCATTGCTGGCCGGCTCGATACGACGGTGGTGCAGAAGGTATTTCCGCTGGGGAGTGCGAAGGGCGTTCCGGCAATGACGTGGAAAACAGGCTTATCCACCGATCTTACCCTCCAGATGCAGATTCGCGTTGCGAAGATATCCCCCGACGAGGCGATCAAGTCGACCGACGGAAATTACGCCATGACGGAAAAGGATCCTGACTGGCAGGTCGAGTTTTTCGGCGGCTAGCTTTTCTTCGACCGGATCATCGTTCCGGCACCGTGCTCAGTAAAGGTCTCTAATAGTAACGCATGGGGCACGCGGCCGTCCATGATGACCGATGCCTCGACGCCGTCTTTTACGGCGTTCAGGCAGGTTTCGATTTTCGGGATCATGCCACCTGAAATCGTCCCGTTCTTGATCAATGCCCGAGCCTCGCGTGCCGAGATATCGGTGATTAGGTCGCCCTTTTTGTCGAGCACGCCGACCACGTCGGTTAGCATAAGAAGACGCGTCGCGCCGATCGCGCCGGCGATGGCTCCCGCGGCCGTATCCGCGTTGATGTTGAACGTTGTTCCGTTGGCGCCAATGCCCAGCGGCGCAATCACGGGAATCATATGCGAACTGGCAAGCGTATCCAGCACCCTGGTGTTCACGGCATAGGGTTCGCCCACGAAACCAAGATCGACGACTTTTTCGATATTCGAGTCGGTCTTACGCCTGTGCTTAAGCTTCCGGGCCTGGATCAGGTTGCCGTCTTTTCCGGAAATGCCGACGGCGGTGCCGCCGGCGTCGTTGATGGCGGTGACGACCTCCTTGTTGATCGATCCGGCCAGCACCATCTCCACGATCTCAACCGTGCGCTTGTCGGTCACACGCAGACCGTCGATGAATACGCTTTCGATCTTCATCTGCTTCAGCATCGCGCCGATCTGCGGTCCTCCGCCATGGACGATGACCGGATTGATGCCAACCTGTTTTAGCAGCACGATATCGCTGGCGAACTGCTCCGCAAGCTTCTCGTCGCCCATCGCATGGCCGCCGTACTTAATGACGAAGGTCTTGCCGCCGAACTCCTGCAGATAGGGCAGCGCTTCGGTCAGCGTTTCCGCCGTGCGCAGCAAAGACTTGATTTCGAATATATTCTTGGACTCGGTCTTTTTCTTTGATGCCATCGGAATTTCCTAGGGCAAGCGCGTCCATGGACGCAACGGATGGGTAGCCGTTTAGCGGATATCGGCCATCATTGCCAGTTCGGCGCGTAATGCTTCGATCCCTTCGTTCCTCAGCGAACTGGTCCGGATGATCGTCGGATGCGCGGCGACATGTTTTGCGATCCGGGACGAGGTTGAATCCGTCAGGCGTATTAGCGCGCCGGGTTTGACCTTGTCGCACTTGGTAAGAACGATCTGATAAGAAACCGCCGCTTCGTCCAGATCCTTCATCACCTCGATGTCTTTGTCTTTCAGGCCGTGGCGCGCGTCGATCAGCAGACAGACACGGCGTAGCGAAGGCCGTCCGCGCAGGTAATCGAAAATCAGCCGGGTCCAGCGTTTGATCTCGGTTTTCGACGCCTTGGCATAGCCGTAACCGGGCAGATCAGCTAGCATGAGCGCATCCTGTAGGCGGAAAAAATTGATCTGCTGGGTTCGTCCCGGGGTGTTCGACGTGCGGGCCAGAGTTTTTCGGCTGGCTAAGGCGTTGATTAGGCTGGATTTCCCGACATTGGACCGGCCGACAAAGGCGATTTCCGGTAAATCCGCTTCGGGCACTCCGTCATAATTTGCGGCCCCGGATACGAAAACGCATTCCTGCGCGAATAGCCAGCGGCCGCATTCTATCAGTTCCGGGTCGAGTTCCTGTCCGTCCGGTGCATCCGTCATGACCGGGGCTCCGTCGATTGGGCTCAGCGGCGTTTCCGCTGGCGCCTGGTCTTACCCTTGGATTTGTTTTTCACCTTCGGGGGTTTGGCCGCAGGTGCCGTTTTGTTATCGCCGTCGGGGTCGATGTCGTCGTCTTCCTTGTTGGCCTTTTTCTTCTTGTTGCCGCGCGGCGGTGCCTTCGGCGGTTCTTCGTTTATCGCCTCGCCTGATGCCGAAACACCCATCTGCCGCATGATCAGCCATTGCTGGGCAATCGACAGCGTATTGTTCCATGCCCAGTAGATAACCAGGCCTGCAGGGAACCCGCCGAGCAGGAAGGTGAACACAATTGGCAGTACCATGAAAATCTTCGCCTGCATCGGGTCCGCGGGCTGCGGGTTCAGCTTTTGCTGCAGGAACATGGTCAGGCCCATGATGATGGGCCAGATGCCTATATTGGCGATCATCAGGACCTGCGGCACATCCCAAGGGACGAGCCCGAATACCGTGAGGATGCCGAGCGGATCCGGCGCGGACAGATCTTGGATCCACCCGAAAAACGGTGCATGGCGCATTTCGATGGTGACGAAAAGCACCTTATAGAGGGCGAAGAACACCGGGATCTGGATCAGGATGGGGAAACAGCCCGACATCGGATTGGCCCCCTCCTTTTTGTAAAGGTCCATCATCGCCTGGTTCTGGCGCTGGCGGTCGTCCTTATACCGGTCGCGTATCTCGACCATTTTCGGCTGCAATTTCTTCAGCCGGCTCATTGAGCGGTAGGATTTGTTCGCCAACGGGAAGAAAACGATTTTGATAAGGACGGTCAGCAATAGGATCGCGAGCCCAAAATTGCCGAGGATTCGGTTGAAGTATTCAATCGCGTAGAAAATTGGCTTCGTCAGGTAGTAGAACCAGCCGAAGTCGACAAGCTTGTCGAACACTGGTAGCCCCAGACCATCCCGGTAGGAGTCGAGCAGCCGGACTTCCTTGGCGCCGGCAAACAATCGTGTCGCGTATTCGCCGGTCTGGCCCGGCCCCAAAACGTTGGCCGACGCCAGGTAATCGGCCTGGTATTTTTCCGTGGCGCCCCGTGGCGCATTGTGTACCCAGCGGCCCTTGTTCTCGGTTTTCTGGTCGGGCACCAGCGCGGTCGCAAAATATTTCGCAGTTATGCCGATCCAGTTACTTTGTCCGTCGGGCGCGATCAGGCCATCGTCTTCGTCCTGGAGCGTACTGTAGCTTTCTTCAAGCAGCGTGCCGTCGAAGGCGCCTGTCATGCCCTCGTGCAGAATCCAGAAACCCGATGTTTCCGGTGTACCGGTAAGCGAGATGAGGCCGTACGGGTTCAGCGTGATCGATTTGCTGCTGCCATTCTTGACCTGCTGGCGGACCGAGAACATGAAGTTCCTATCCAGCGAAATGACTTGGCTGAACTCTACGCCCTCCGGGTTGCTCCAGCGCAAGGTGACCGGCGATCCTACCGACAGGGTCTCGCGATCGGCTGTCCAGACCGTATCCGCGTCCGGGACCGTAATGCTCGCGGTCTGAGATACCCAGCCGAACTGTGCGTAATACGGATTTTCCGTATTGAGCGGCGACAGGAGGACGATATTCGGGCTGTCTTTCTCAATCGTCTGGCGATAGTTGAGAAGCGTCAGGTCGTCGATCAAAGCGCCTTTTAGGCGGATTGATCCAATAACGCGGTTGGTTGAGATTTTGACCCGGGGAAAGGCGCTCAGAACTTTTTCGCGGGCGATCTTGGGCGCAACGGGCGGTTGCCCCGCTACTGGTGCTGTCGCTCCGTTGGGCGGTGCCGTCCGGGGAATGTCGGGTGCCGTTGCCGCCGGTGGTGCAGCGCCCGGCGCGCCGGTTTGCACTGCTCGGTTTGTTTCCTGCGCTTTCTGCGCTTCACCCGCGGCGCGTTCTTTTTCGAGTCGCGGCGCTTCGATGAAAATCTGAAAACCCAGCAGGATGGAAACGCTGAGCACGATCGCCATGATGAGATTGCGTTGTTCCATTATCTAGCGCCTGTCTCCTTCGGGTACCGGATCGTATCCGCCGCTGCCCCACGGATGGCATTTGCCGATCCGTTTCAACGCAAGCCATGCACCCCGGGCCGCTCCGTGTTTGCGGACCGCCTCTATGGCGTAACCCGAACAGGTTGGATGAAAGCGGCATGTCTGCGGCAAGATTGGCGAGACGAACAATTGGTATCCGCGTGCGACGCAGATCAGCAGACTGCCGGGTAGTCGATTAAGTCGGTCCATGCCGTTCCGTTATCTAATGCGCCCCGTCGGGGGCATCGTTGTCGTTATCCAACTCGCGCAACGCGCTGAGCTTTTCAAGACCTGTTTTCAGGTCTTTTTTGAGCGCCGCGAAATTGCGTGACGGCGTTCCCTTACGTCCGATCAAGACATAGTCATACCCCGCAGATGCGGAGCACGGCAGTATTTCCTCCGCTACCGCGCGTAGTCGCCTGCGGGCACGGTTGCGGATTACGGCGTTTCCCACGCGTTTGCTTACCGTTAGTCCGTAGCGTGGTCCGTCGGTTTCCGTCCGGTCGTCAGACGGCTGAGGCGCAATCTGGAGAACGATCCCCGGCGCGGCCCATTTGCGGTTTTCGGCGGCAACCCTGAGGAATTGTCGCCGGGTTTTCAGGCGCTGTAACATGGCGCCCTTGCAATCAGGCGGACAGACGTTTGCGGCCCCTGGCGCGACGGCGGGACAGAACCCGTCGACCGCCTACGGTTTGCTTGCGCGCGCGAAAGCCGTGCCGGCGTTTGCGTACGAGGACGCTGGGCTGGAATGTACGTTTCAAGGCTTTCTCCGGCTTCAATCAGGTCGAAAAACTGGCCCGGTGTATAGAGTTTTGACCCGGCGAAGTCAACGAAACTGCAAAAATCTTAGGAAAGAGTTAATTCCGTTACTTAACGCTTTGTTGGGGGGTGCTGATCAGGGTTGTTCCCCGCGAAAATCCAGAAATCCGTCTGTAGGCGGGTTCCGCCGTCTGTGCATTGAAACCCGACAGGCAGTATAATGTCCGCCTACGCTTCCTCCCCGGTCCCCCGACGGCACTTTGCCATCGGAAATTCCCTCTTTGGGCACGAAAATGGCAGAAAACAGGCATACGAACTCGTATAATCCGGAGAAAAAATCGGTTTTTTCGGTCGGTCGCGTTTTGCCGCTGGTGCTGCTGGCTGCAGGCTTCGCCGCGTTTTTCGCCTTGGATCTGAACCAATATGTGTCGCTCGACGCCTTGAAGACCCATCGGGAAACGCTGCAGTCCTGGGTTCAGAACTACGGCGTGATGACTGCTGCCATTTTTATTTTTGTTTACGCGCTCGCCGTTTCTTTTTTGGTGCCAGGAGCGATCTTTATCACGATTGCCGGTGGTTTCATGTTCGGGCCCTATCTCGGGACCGTCTATGTGGTGATCGGCGCTACCGTCGGTGCCGTCGGGGCTTTCCTTGCCGCTAAATACGCGCTTGGCGACGTTCTGCGCGCCAAAGCGGGGCCCGCCATCAAAGGGATGGAACTCGGGTTCCGCGAAAACGAGATGAGCTATCTACTTATCCTCCGACTGGTGCCTCTGTTCCCGTTCTGGCTCGTCAATCTGGTTCCGGCCTTGCTGGGCGTCAGTCTGCGGAGCTATACGATCGGAACCTTTTTGGGCATCATCCCGGGTGTATTTGTCTACGCGCTGGTCGGTGACGGGGCGGGGGCTGTTCTGGATGCCGGCGGCGACTTTAACCTCGGTATCATCTTCGAACAGCGCTTCCTCGCGCCGATTATCGGACTTGCGCTTCTTGCCTGCATTCCCATCGTTTACAAGAAAATCAAGGGACGTAAAGACTTCCCTTCCTGCTAACCGGCCACCCGGCTCAACAAAGGTGTCAGAGATGTCGAACGAGATTACGACTGATATATGTGTCATCGGCGGCGGATCCGGCGGATTGTCTGTCGCAGCCGGCGCGTCCCAGATGGGGGCGACCGTCGTCCTTGTCGAAGGTGGGAAGATGGGTGGCGATTGCCTCAATTATGGGTGCGTGCCGTCCAAGTCCATGATTGCCGCCGCTCATGCCGCGCACGCCATCCGGTCGGCGGACAAGTTCGGGATCGAGACCAGCGAACCCAATGTTGATTTCGAAAAGGTGCACGATCACGTGCATAGCGTGATCGGCGCCATCGCACCAAACGATTCCGTGGAGCGCTTCGAGGGGCTTGGCGTCAAAGTCGTTCAGGCGCGCGGTAAATTCATCGGCCCCACTAGGGTGCAGGCAGGGGACACGATCGTTAATGCGAAGCGCGTGGTGGTGGCGACCGGCTCCCATGCCCGCAGACCTCCCATTCGCGGCCTCGATACCGTGTCTTTCCTAACCAATGAAACCGTCTTTTCCCGGGCGCAGGCGCCTAAAAAACTGCTGGTTATCGGCGGTGGGCCGATCGGCAGCGAACTTGGGCAGGCGCATCGCCGGCTGGGGTGCGAGGTCACGATCCTCGACATCGCGAAGACGCTGAATAACGACGACCCGGAACTGACGGAGGTTGTCCGTACTCGGATGCAGAAGGAAGGGGTCGTCATTCGCGAGGAGATCGAAATCCTCAGCGTCGAGAAGGACGGCGGCGGCGTGGCCGTGAATATCAGGGATAACGGCCAAGAAGAACGCGTTACCGGATCCGAATTGCTGGT
>TARA_B100000674_G_scaffold423388_3_pt1 | contig 55569 bp, 48 predicted proteins | sample TARA_B100000674 | Tara Oceans TARA_B100000674 (sample SAMEA2622759) | marine metagenome | biome: marine biome (ENVO:00000447); feature: surface water layer (ENVO:00002042); material: "saline water (ENVO:00002010), including plankton (ENVO:xxxxxxxx)" | depth 5 m | reverse complement strand
GAGTCCGGCGGCGCCGATGTGAGCCGCGAAGGTGTGCAGCGCGACCTGCTGCCACTGATCGAGGGCTGCACCGTCAGCACCAAACACGGCATGATCCGCAGCGACCACATTCTGTTCGTCGCCTCCGGCGCCTTCCACCTGAGCAAGCCCTCAGACCTCATTCCCGAATTGCAGGGTCGTCTGCCTATTCGCGTGGAACTCGAAGCCCTCACCCCCGACGACTTTGAGCGTATCCTCACCGAACCCCGCGCCTCTCTGACTGAGCAATACCAAGCCCTGCTCGCCACCGAGGGCCTGCATGTGAGCTTCAGCCAAGACGGCATCCGCCGCATCGCCGAAACCGCATGGGAAGTGAATGAGCGCACTGAGAACATTGGCGCGCGTCGTCTGCACACCGTGATGGAACGCTTACTGGAAGACGTTTCGTTTAGCGCCGGCGACCGGGCGGAGCCGCTGAACATCGACGCTGACTACGTCAATCAACAACTTGGCGAACTGGCCAAAGACGAAGACCTAAGCCAGTTTATTCTGTAAGCCAAACGGAGCACGCCACATGGCGTGCTCCTCTCTAATCTGCGAACCCGCATGCTCTTTAATCATTGATAACGCCTGCAGGACATCTGCCTTGTTACCGCGAGGAACAACGGTAGGAGCGGGCCTGACCGCTACAAACCTCGCGCGATGCCTGTCACTCACACGAAAAACCCCGCTACGCCTCCACCTCATACAAGCGATATTCAACCTGGCCCGCGGTTTTATGCTTTACCACCCGCCAGCTTGACGGCACCGTCACGGGCTCGCCTTTGGCGGTTTCCACATAGACCAGGGCACCCTCGTCCAGGCGGTCTTCCAGCGCATCGATTGCTGGCATCAGCAAGTCTTTATTAAAAGGGGGGTCGAGAAACACGATATGCCAACCGCGCTCAGCGCCGGTTAAAAACTGTTCAGCGCTGGTAGCGGCCACGTCGGCATCGCGACAAGCCAGCGTCTGTAAATGTTGGCGAATTTGCTGCGCGGTGGCACGGTCTTTCTCGACAAAGTGGCAGTGCGCAGCCCCCCGCGACAAGGCCTCCAAACCCAGTGCACCCGAGCCGGCAAACAAGTCCAGGCAACGCGCGCCGGCAACGTAGGGAGCCAGCCAGTTAAACACCGTTTCACGTATGCGGTCACTGCTCGGACGCAGGCCCTCAGCGCTGGTAAAGTGCAGCTTCCGACTGCGCCACTGGCCGCCAATAATGCGCACCACACCCGCAGCACCTTGGCGTGGCGTCACCTGTGCCGAGCGATCACGTTTGGAACGAGGGGCCATAAGGGGATCCTGAAGTATAAAACCGCGCCACGACATTACTCAGTGACGGCCGAGAAGTGGTAGGATACGGCTTTTCTTTTCCCTGTAAACCAGACCCTGCAACCAGAGCCCCATGACCGATACCGAGAAGTCAGCCGTTACTGAAGCGGAAAACGCCCAAGAGCCCAAGAAGAAAAGCTTTTTCACCCGCTTTAAAGAGTCCTTTGTCGGCTCTGAGGAAGACCTGGCGGCGGCAGAAGGTTTTATCGCCGACGAAGAAATCGCGCCCTGGCAACACATTGAACTGTCGCCCGAAGAGCAGGCATCGCTGCTGGTTAAATTCAAGGAAGGCCTGAGCAAAACCGGCGCCCAACTCGGCGAGGGCATGGCCAATCTCTTCCTTGGCCGCAAAGAGATCGACGACGAGCTTCTCGACGAAATTGAAACCCATCTACTGATGGCCGACGTTGGCGTGGATGCCACCACCGAGATTATCGACAATCTCACTCGCCGTATGTCGCGCAAGGAACTGGATAACCCCGAGGCCTTGTATGTTGCCCTGCAAGAAGAGCTGCGGGTGCTACTGGAGCCTGCCGAACAAGAGCTGGTTATTCCCGACAAAACCGGCCCCTATGTCATTTTGATGGTAGGCGTAAACGGCGTGGGCAAGACCACCACCATTGGCAAATTAGCTAAGCAATTCCAGGCCGGTGGCCGCTCGGTCATGCTCGCCGCTGGCGATACCTTCCGCGCCGCCGCCGTTGAACAACTGCAAGTGTGGGGCGAGCGCAATAATGTGCCGGTAATCGCCCAGCACACCGGCGCCGACAGTGCCTCGGTACTCTTCGATGCCCTGCAAGCGGCTAAATCGCGCGATGTCGATGTGCTGATCGCCGACACCGCGGGTCGCCTGCACAACAAAGACAACCTTATGGAAGAGCTGAAAAAGGTGGTGCGGGTACTCAAGAAACTCGACCCCGATGCCCCCCACGAAGTGATGCTGGTACTCGATGCCGGCACCGGCCAAAACGCCCTGTCGCAAGCCAAACACTTCCAGGAAGCGGTAGGTGTGACCGGCTTAACACTCACCAAGCTTGATGGCACCGCAAAAGGCGGTATTGTATTCGCCATATCCAAGCAGCTCGGCCTGCCCATTCGCTTTATTGGTGTTGGCGAAGGCATTCTCGACCTGCGCCCATTCCGCGCCGATGAATTTGTCGGCGCCCTGTTTGGCTGGCAACGCAAGCAATGATCCAATTCGAGCAGGTCTGCAAACGCTACCCCGGCGGGCATCAGGCGCTGAACAACCTCAGCTTCCACATGCCCCATGGCGATATGCGTTTTTTAACCGGCCACAGCGGCGCCGGTAAAAGTACCCTGCTCAAACTCATTATGGTGATGGAGCGCGCCAACAGTGGCCAGGTGCTGGTCGACGGGCGCAATGTTTCCAAGCTACCGGCGCGCCACATCCCTGAATTGCGCCGCAAGGTGGGCGTGGTGTTTCAAAACCACCAGCTGCTGTTTGATCGCAGCGTCTTTGACAACGTCGCCCTGCCACTGGTCATTGCCGGCTACGGCCATCGCGATATCGGCCGACGGGTGCGCGCAGCCCTCGACAAAGTTGGCCTGCTCGACAAAGAACGGCAGAACCCCATCACCCTGTCTGGTGGCGAACAGCAGCGCGTAGGCATCGCCCGCGCCGTGGTGAACAAACCCAAACTGCTGCTGGCCGACGAACCCACCGGCAACCTGGACCCGCAACTGTCCGCAGAAATCATGCACCTGTTTGAACAATTCAATCAGGTGGGCGTGACCGTGCTCATCGCCACTCACGACCTCTCGCTCATTGCACGTATGCCCTACAAATTGCTCAGCCTGCGCCAAGGCCAACTGGTTAGCGCCGGGGGCAGCCATGAGTAAATCCAAACAAAAGGGCAGCGGCGCCAGTAAACTGCCCAAGCGCCGCCTCGGCCAACTGCAAACCCCGGCTAAGCCTTCACGGCGCGAATTGAGCGGTGCCAAAACCCACCGCACCCGCTTCAGTGACCAGTGGCAAAGTTACCGCAGCCACCACCGCCAGGTGGCCGGCGAAAGCCTGCGGCGCCTGTTAAAACGCCCCCTCGCCACATTAATGACCACACTGGTGATCGCCATCGCCATGGTGCTGCCCGCCGGTTTATATGTCGGCCTGAACAACGTTGAAGCCGTCAGCCAAGGCTGGGATGGCGCCGCGCGATTGTCGGTGTTTTTAAAATTCAGCGTCAGCGATCAAGACGCGCAAAAACTGCGCCAGCAACTCGCCGACCGTAAAGACATTGCCAGCGCCGAATACATCTCACCCAGTGAGGCATTGGAGGAATTCCGTCGCCGCAGCGGCTTTGGCGACGTGCTCGACCAGCTGGACAGCAACCCCCTGCCTGGCGTTCTGGTACTGAGCCCCACCGCAGAAAACAGCAGCCCTGAAAAAATAGAAGCCCTGCGCGACCAGCTAAACGCACTGCCGCAGGCCGACCTGGTCAAGCTGGACATGGAGTGGCTGCAACGCCTGAACCGCATTACCGATATCAGCCGCCGCCTCACCCTGGCCCTCGCCGCCATGCTCGCGGCAGGCGTGCTGCTTATCGTGGGCAACACCATCAAACTGGCCATCGAAAACCGCCGCGACGAAATTCTGGTTGTGAAACTGGTCGGCGGCACCAACGCCTTCGTCCGCCGCCCCTTTCTTTACATGGGCTTCTGGTACGGCCTGTTCGGCGGACTGCTCGCCTGGTTGCTACTCGCTTCCAGCCTGCTCTGGCTAAGCGGCCCGGTCAAAGAACTCGCCGGGCTCTACAACAGCAGCTTCAGCCTACTCGGCCTCGGTGTGCTCGATAGCCTGATAATGTGGGCCAGCGCTGCCGGCCTTGGTCTACTCGGCGCACTCCTCGTCGTTGGCCGAGAACTCCGCGCCATCGAACCCAAATAAATGATTAGAAAGCGGGCCTGAACGCGACAAACCTGCACCACCTGGAGAACAGCGTACCGCCGCCTTTGTAGGACAGCGTGCCCCGCGACCACAGGGAGTGCTTTGGGTAGCGGTTTTAACCGCGATAAGGGCTCCAACAGCGCTCATCGCCATCAGCGTTTTGGGCACAGAACCTGCGCGAGAGTATGGGCGTTTTGGCTGGCGGGCCTGACCACAAACGCCCTTCACAACTATCAGACCAGTAATAAAAACGTTCTGCACAGCGCGTAGTTCAGGGCTGTTTACCCTTCTGCTCGACAGGAGGATTTACCATGACCCAACGAAATTGCTCGTCGCTAACCCACACCCCCGCCACGCCAGCCCCAAAAAAAGCCACACCACCCGGTTGGTACAAGCCGCGTATTCGCGTGGCTACCTCGGGCGATGGCGCTCCGCGAGTGTACAAGCGCTACCCAATGCCTGGGGCTGCCGCGAATGCCTATTTCCGCTTGCTCGCCACGCACGAGTTTTCCATGCTAAAGCAAATGGACCACTTTTCTTTTACCCCAAGCTCGCCGCGCCTTAACTCGGCAAGCTTAACCTTGAGTTACTCCTACCTCCGCGGCACGCCGTTAAAAAGCTGGCCGCGCCATACTCCGCTACCGGCGGAATTTTTCCGGGCGTTAATCGCTGCAAGTCGTCAGATGCATCAGCATCAACTGGTCCACCTGGACCTCGGCAATGCCGGAAATATTTTGGTTTCGCCGTCGCAACAGCCTTTAATTATCGACTTTGGATCTGCCCTCAATACCTCACGCTTACCTGCCGTGATCCGCTGCTGGATGATGAGAAAAGACACCCTCGGCATTCTTAAGCTGTGGTACAAATTCAGCCGCGAGACCATGCCAAGCGCGCATCAGGAGTACTTTCTGCGTCACTACCGTAAAAACATTTACACGCCCAAACGTTTAAAGAAGGCCCTGAAGCGCCTCATTTTGCGCAAGTTCGGCGTTGCAGGTCGTTGATACAACGACGGCATATTCGCAATCAGCAAAAAAGAAAAAAGGCGTATGGAAAAGGGGGAAACCACATACGCCAAGCAGGGAGGTAGAGGGGAAAGGCTTAAGCGGCTATTTCGACCACTTAGCAATTAAACGATCAACGGAGATTGCCCCCGCGCCATGCACTACGATGTAGGCGGCAAGCAAACCCCACACAAGGTGATACAACTCGGCCGCTGGCGCGATCGCCTCCAGGCTGATAACCGCGACAAAATTGATAATAAAAATCCCAGCCGCGGCCGTTAGCGAATACAGCCCGAGCACTAACATCACCGGCAGCACCAGCTCGCCAGCGGTCGCAAGGAATGCCGCCACGCCGGCACTGAGCAAGGGCACGCTGTATTCCTCTTCAAACAGAAACAGCGTGGTTTCCCAGTCATCAATTTTGGTTAATCCCGACTTAAAAAATACCGACGCCAAATACAGCCGCGCCGCGAGTAACAGTAGCGGCGAAAGGTGCTGTACCCAGCCCCGCACTCGTTGTTCTAACATTGCTGATGTTACGACTAGTGTCTTCATTGTCTTCTCCTGTTAGTTGACGCCCTCAGCACCGACGACGGCGCCGCTAGCGACCATTGTTTGTAGCCATGCAAGCAGCTCTGCCTCCGGCCATGCGCTTTGCGCAAACAAGCCCGCCACGCTATCGCCGCGCTGGATGGCTTTGAGCAAAAGCAGCTGCTGTTGAGAGATCTCTTCCACCCGCACCTGCCAGCCCGAGCGAGTAACCAGTACCGCTTGTCCCTGCCCATGCGACAGCATGACCTTGGCGCGGCCGAAGGCGACAGTCTCTTGTGGATTCGGGTGCTTGTGGGCGTGCCAGATATGCGAGACGGGATAGCGCGAGACAAAAATAGCCAGCGCAGTATTCAATACCAAACGGCTTGTCTCAGCTTCCTGTGCCAGCCGCGCAAAGCTGTCGGCATTGGCCAGCGCAAGCGCCGACTCCGCCACCTTCATCACAGCGTTATCTAGCTGCGCCACATCGACCAAGTAGTGAACCTGTCGCTGCAAACTGTGGCCCACCAACCAATCTGCCAGGCACTCACCAAACGCAGACCAGTCGCCACCGCGATTCGCCGCTGCACGCAAATACTGCACAGCCAGCGCCGCAAAAGTCTGCTCGCCCAGCAATCGCTTTACCGTGGGGTAACGGCTTGCCAGTGCTCGCTCTGCCCTCGCTTCCACGCCCTGGCGATAAAGCGCTAAGCCAGCGTCGTTATTTGACGAGGTGAAGGCCAACGGCGCACTTGGTAGATCGCCGCTATCGGACACTGTCTCGCCATAGATCGCCGCCAGAACACGGCTTTGCGTCTCAGCCAACATCGACCCGCCCCTCGGCATGAATGCCCTGCATCAGCGCCCGCGCTTGATCCGCTTCGGCCACCAATCGCTCCAGGCTCGGCAGATTGTTATCCCATTCCAACAAGGTAGGGCGCGGGCCAATGCCTTGCAGCGTTTGTCGATAACACTGCCAACCAAGCTCGGAAACCGGGCAGGCATGATCGTCGATAAGCGTCTCCGTAGGGCCCACCTCGGTCGCGCCGGCCAGGTGAATCTCTACCACCGCCCCATGATCCAAGTCGGCGAGGTAGCGCTGCACAGCGGCGCCGACACCGTCTTCAGCGGCATTTCGGGCGTTGACCATCACATTATTCACGTCTAGGATCAGCCCACAGCCCGTGCCTGCAACCAGTTCATTCAAAAATTCCGCCTCGCTAAATTCACCCGCGCCCACATTGAGATAGGCACAGACATTCTCGATCGCCACCTGCCGCCCCAAGGCTTGCTGCAGCCGGTCTATATTGGCGATAGCATGTCGCAGACTCTCGCGGGTATAGGGAATGGGAAGAAGATCCCCGCCGTGCACCAACCGGCCATTCACTTCGCCCCAGGCAAAGCAGAGGTGGTCCGACACCAACACCGGGTTGGTAGCGTCCACCAATGCCTTCAGCTTTGCCAGGTAATCATCAGGGATCGCCAATACTGAGCCCACACCAGCGGATGTGCCGTGCAAACTCACCGCAACATGTTGCGAAAGCTCGACCAACAACTCCTTGAGCATTCCTCCGGCGGCAAAAAAGTTTTCGGAATGCACCTCGACAAAATCCACCGACACACCCGTCTTCACCGCGTGAAGGAAATGCTCGGGACGCAGCCCGATGCCCACAGCCCTGGCACCCTGATGAACCTGCATCGCCCTAGCCCTGTTGCGCGACGATTTTCTTGGCAGTAGCTTTGTCGAAGCCACCCAAACTTTCGCAAGTGCCTTTAGCAACCAGCTTCCATTCGCCGGGGTCGTTCGCCACCTTGGACTGCCCCGCGCAGGAATGGGTGCCCGCAATATTGCCGCAGTCATTGCCGCCCACTGGCGATATGCCGTAACACTTTTCCTTGCCACCGGCATAGGCGGCCGGACTCACCACCGCCCCAGACAGTGCCACAGCCAAAGCAGCGCCTATCATCAATTTCTGGTTCATTGCATTTACCTCTTTTGGTTAATGCCCCGCTGTCGGGGCAGTACAGCCTTTCAAGTGCGGCGCAGTAACACCGCCGCGAAATTACAATTCAGAAGCCGCCACATTTTGAATGTCACGCCATACATCGTTGGCTGTGTCGATATAACCCGGCGCATCGGTCAACCAGCGCTTTTGAACGTCTTTGTTCAGGTTGAGGTAGAGCTTGTTATCAACAATTTTCCACGCCGTCGGATCGGTATCGAGCTTCTTTTCCACCGATACACCAAAGGCACAGAAGCCGCCGTACTGCGGCGCATACGCAGCGGGGTTGTCGCGAAACATATTGCGGTTGCCCTCACTCACAAAGTGATAGATGGCATTCTTGTAAGTTGCGGAATAGCGCGGCGATCCCTTTTTAGGTTGCGCTACGGTAAAGTAGGCCACAGGGTCATAGCCCTTAATGGCCACATCATTCGCATCGGCGTTCATATCAATGTCTGCAGCAAAGCTTGATAAGGACGCACCGAAAGTTGCCACGGCCAATAAGGTGTTTAATTTCTTCATGGTAGACATAAGATTGTTCCTGTTCGTTAATGGATGACTACGATGAATACATTACGCTCGGCCCGCCGGTGTTAATGGGTAGATCGTTCAAACTTTTGTGCAATTCATACGGAGTACACGCATGGACAGGCTGTCGTATTTACTGGACCACCTCAACGTGAGTGCAGGCGTGTTCTTCACTGGCCAGCTATGCGGCCTGACCAACTTTGAAGAGAAAGATGTTGGCCATATCCACGTGCTGCGCTCAGGAACGATGGAAGTCATCGGCAGCGACAAACAAAGGCTCAGCATTGACGAACCCTCGATGATTTTTTCCACCCGTAGTCATCGCCACCAACTCGTGGGACAGGAGAACAATGGCGCGGAACTGGTCTGCGCCTCGGTGCGCTTTCAAACCGTAAATAGCAGCCCGGTTGTCGATGCTTTGCCAGCACTGGTCACCCTTCCGCTGGCATCTGTGCGCGGGCTCGATACGTTTATTGAGGTGTTATTCGCCGAGGCCGATGCCCAGCAGGAAGGTAGCCTGGCAGTAATGAACCGGCTGATGGAAGTGATCTTTGTTGCCGTGCTGCGCCATATTATTTCTGAGGGGGAGTCATCCAAGGGTATGCTTGCGGCACTGGCCGACCCACATTTAAACCGCGTGCTCAGTTATATCGGCGAGCAGCTAAATGGTGATTTATCCGTAGAGCACTTAGCCAACATCGCCGACATGTCTCGCTCCTCGTTCATTCAGCATTTTAAGTCGCTACTCTCCGCATCGCCCGGTGAGTTTGTGCAACACGCACGTATTACCGCCGCCAAAAAGCTCATCCTAAAAGACAAACCCATGTCTGTCATTTGTCATAACGTCGGCTATGACGATGCCTCTGGCTTCTCACGCGCGTTCAAAAAAAATACCGGCATCACGCCACGAGAATGGAAAAAACTACACCTTATTGCGTCCAGTAATCACTCAAAAAACCTAGGGCACCTCTGACTAATTCGGTAATGGCTCAGCGGAGTCTCTGGCGTGCACTGGCGAGGCGCAGCGCGAAGGTCAAGGGTGGTTCTCCTTGACGAGTGTTGCAACGACGACCAGAGTGCGCCAGAGACCCGCCCTTCGGGGCTTTGCCTTATTTCGCCTGACGGCGTTGCGCCCACTTGAAAGGCAACCTACTGCATGAGCGCGCCTTGCCAAACGAAATAAGGCAAAGCCTGAGTTATCATCGAATTAGTCAGAGGTGCCCTAGAATAAGCTAGGCAGTTTTACCGCCAATGTAGCGAATGGTATTCACAAAATGTTGCGAATAATTGGCCATTCGTCGTTTTTACTACGCGCTTTATTCATTACTTATCCCTAAGTCTATACATCACAAATTGTGATAAAAACCATGCTCGCTAGTTATTATTAATTAGCAATTCGCTGCACGAAACTCCGCTCATCGACCCATTACCGATGCTGAGCGGAGCCATGAAAACACCACTTATTATTTTAGCCAGTGCGCTGATCCTACTCATCTACACACCAATTAGCTTTGCCGAAAAAAGCATCGCCGTGTCACTCGACAATGACTTATTCGCCCCCAGGCAAACCGACCGAGACTACACGGCGGGCATTGCCGTGAAAATTTTCGATGACAGCAATATCGCTCAACTACCCGCCCTCGACCGCGCTTTAGCCGCCGCTGACAAACTTGCCGGTGGCAGCGCAATTCTTAACGCCAAACAAAACCACACGGCGCTAGAATTTGGCTTCTACGGCTTTACCCCGGAAGAGATCGACAACGCGCACATCATTCCCAACGACCGCCCCTACTCCAGTCTGATTTACCTATCGGCCAGCCGCGCCTATCAAGCGGCGAACAGTCTTAATGGCTGGACGAGCTCTCTCACCGTGGGCGCACTGGGCCTCGATGTTTTCAAAGCCTCACAAAACACCGTGCACCGGCTGGTTGGCAGCAAGCGGGCCGACGGTTGGCGGCACCAAATCTCTGACGGCGGCGAATTAACAGCGCGTTACTCGCTGGCTTATCACGACTACACCAGCCTCAACAGCCAGCGCACAAAACTAAAGCTCAGTTATTATTCGTCGCTCGGCTATCTTACCGAGGCGGGTATCGCGCTTTCCTTTCGCGACGGACTGATCTCCTCGCCCAGCAATCGCTTTAACCCGGAGCTAGCCCACTACGGTGAGCACGCCACCGATACAGGTGGCGGGCAGAGCCGCGAACACTATTTCTGGGCGGGGGTCTCCCTAAAGGCACGCGCCTACAACGCGTTTCTGCAAGGCCAGTTCCGCCAAAGTCGCCATACCATCAGCCACGAAGATGTGCGCTATCTATTGGCCGAGGCCTGGCTGGGCTACACCTTTGCATTGAGCCGTCACTACACACTCAGTTATGTGGCGCGGGTGCAAAGTTCGGAAATACAAGGCGGAAAGGGAGACCGGCTACTAAGTTGGGGCGGCCTGGTGTTGAGCCGAACGCTGTGAAGGAGCGCTAGCCGTGCTGGGAACAGTCGCGCCCTCGCGCCGCCATTGCCTGCTGCCAACACGCTGTGGCGATACTTTCAATTTGCTGGCGCATCCACGCAATGCCCTCGTCGCGATCATGGCGGCGGTGCCAGGCAAGATGGATAGCAGTCTCAGGAACACTCAGCGGTAATTCAGCGATGGTAATACCCTCGCGGAACGCACAGTCGCTGGTGATCACCTCAGGAATTGCCGCAATCAAATCAGAATGCCGCAGTAATTCAGGCACCGCCGAAAAATGATTGACGGTAACGGCAATGCGGCGCTCCTCCCCCAACACGCTCAGCGCGTCGTCCACCACACCATGCGCATCACCTGACATCGTTGCCAGTAAATGGCGAGCGCGCAGAAATTGCTCAAGCGCAATTTCTGTCTCAGCCAGAGGGTGACCACTGCGCATTGCCAACACATAGCCGGTGGAAAATAACGAGTGGCTACGCAGGCTGTGGTCTTGCTCGTCGATAATTCCAACCAATAAATCTACGCTGGCTTCGCGCAGTTGCTCCACCGCGGTGCTGGGTGAAAACGACACCGCATGTAAATTAATGCCCGGCGCGTTGCGCTGCAATGCACAAACCAGTGGCTGCCACACCATTTCCAGAATTAAATCGGTAACCGCAACCCGAAAGGTGCGAGTAGAACTTGCCGCCTCAAACGCTTGCACATCCACTGCCGCAGCCAACTCATCAATTGGCCCACGCACCTGATTCCACAAACTTAGTGCAAAGGCCGTTGGCGCAATCGCCCGCCCTTTCTTCACAAACAGCGGGTCGTTCCACACCGACCGCATCCGCGACACCGCATTTGACACCGCGGGCTGCGTCATACCCAAGCGCTCGGCAGCACGCGTGATCGACCGCTCAACCATAATCGCATTGAAAATATGCAATAAATTGAGTTCCTGGTTCTTCATCACCCCGTTCCCATTAGCGGCAACACCCGCCAACAGTAAACCATTTTTCAAAAACGTGCGTCTCTTGTAGGAGCGGGCCTGACCGCGACCAATCCACAACCCCTACCGTTCGCTCAGGTCGCCCTCAGGCGGGCTCCTACAAAAACACGACGCCGTGACCCGTAGGACAGCGTGCCCCATGACCGCAGGGAATGTTTTGGGTAGCGGGCCTGACCGCGACCATCCCCTAACCCACTCTATCTACCGATATCCGTCTGGGTTATTGCTCTGCCAGCGCCAGGTGTCTTCCATCATCTTCTCAAGGCTACTCTCAGCTGACCACCCCAATAGGCTTTTGGCTTTATCGGCATTTGCCCAGAAAGCGGGCAGGTCACCACTGCGGCGCGGCGCAAATTTGTAAGGCACGCTCTGACCAGTCACCGCAGTAAATGCATTCACCATCTCCAGTACCGACACCCCGTTGCCCGTACCCAGGTTGATCGCATGTAAACCCGTTTCTTCCAATGCCTGCAGCGCGCGGCAGTGACCGTCGGCCAAATCCACTACATGTAAATAGTCGCGAATACAGGTCCCATCCGGGGTGTCGTAATCATCACCAAAAATTGCTAACTCTGGCAATTTACCTACGGCAACACGGGCGATAAATGGCATCAAATTATTGGGAACGCCCAGAGGGTCCTCACCAATTAACCCCGACTTATGGGCACCAATGGGGTTGAAGTAACGCAGCGCTGCCACTGACCAACGTGCATCAGCAATGCACAGGTCAGCTAACACACGCTCCACCATCGCTTTCGACGCGCCGTATGGGCTGGAGGGCTGCCCCAGCGGCATGGTTTCCACGTACGGCACCGGCGCGTCGGGGCCATACACCGTAGCGGATGAACTGAACACTAACTTGAACACCCCGGCATTTGCCATCGCCTGGCACAACACCAAGGTGCCATTCACGTTGTTGTCGTAGTACCTCAGCGGCTGATCAACACTCTCGCCCACCGCTTTTAACCCCGCGAAATGAATCACCGCGTCGATCGCATGCTCTGCAAACAACGCCGACAGCGCGCCCGCGTCACGCACGTCGCCCTGAACAAATACCGGTGATTTACCGGTGATCTTCTCGATGCGATTCAACACCTCGGCATTGCTGTTTACCAAGTTATCCAGCACAACCACGCTGTGGCCTTGCTCCAACAACTCAACAACAGTATGGCTGCCGATATAGCCCGCACCGCCTGTTACCAAAATCGTCGCCATACCTTACAACTCCGTATTTCTATAATTGCCATCGGCCAAACATCGCACGCCCCGCGACCTGTAGGAGCGGTTTTAACCGCGACCAATCCTCAACCCTACCGCTCGCTCGGGTCGCCCTCAGGCGGGCTCCTACTTTGGGTAAGTCGCTCCTACAAAATCATCTCCGCACCAAACACAAAAAAGCCCAAACTACGCGCGCAGCTCGGGCTTCTTGAAGGGCTTTAAGTGCTACTATTTTGGCACACGACCATAGCGGTCTTCAAAACGCACAATATCATCTTCACCCAGATAAGAGCCCGACTGCACTTCAATCAGCTCCAGCGGGATCACACCGGGGTTCTCCAATGCATGAACAACACCAACAGGAATATAGGTCGACTGATTTTCCGTCAACATGATTTCTTTATCGCCATTGGTCACTTTTGCAGTACCCGACACAACAATCCAATGCTCAGCGCGGTGGTGGTGCATTTGCACCGATAACTTCGCGCCAGGATTCACGGTAATACGCTTAACCTGATAGCGCTCGCCATTATCAATGGAATCGTAAACGCCCCAAGGCCGATGAACATGGCGGTGATGCAAAATCTCGTTGCGCCCCTCCGCCTTTAATTGCTCAACAATTTTTTTCACATCCTGTACTTGGTGTTTATCTGCCACCAGGACTGCGTCATTGCTTTCCACCACAACCACATCTTTCAAGCCGACAGTGGCCACCAGGCGACTCTCCGCACGAATATAGCTACCGTTAGTATTGTGGGTCAGCACATCGCCATGCACGACGTTATCGTCGCCGTCACCCTCACTCACTTCCCACAGCGACGACCACGCACCTACATCGCTCCAACCCGCCGACAGCGGTACGACAACCGCCTTGGTCGTTTTTTCCATTACCGCGTAGTCAACCGAATCATCCGGGCAGGCAGTAAAGGCATCCTTACCCACACGTAGAAAATCAGCATCTTGGCTACGCTCGGCAAATGCGGCCTCACAGGCAGCATAAATATCGGGCCGATGGGCCTTTAACTCTGCTAAATACGTATCCGCGGCAAACATGAACATGCCGCTATTCCAGTAGTATGCGCCATCATCCAGGTAGGATTGCGCAGTCTCTGCATCCGGTTTTTCTACAAACTGCGCTACCGAATAGGCACCGCCCTGCTCATCACCACGGCGAATATAACCGTAACCGGTATGCGCACTTTCAGGCACAATACCAAACGTAACTAAAGCACCACCCTCAGCCTGCTTTGCCGCCTCAGCGACCGCCTGATGAAACGCGGGCACATCTTGAATCAAATGGTCTGCCGCCATCACCAACATTAATGGTGACTGCCCCTCGTTGCGCGCAAGCAGATCAAACGCCGCCAAGGCGATGGCCGGGGCAGTGTTACGCCCTACCGGCTCCAATATAATCGACGACAATGCACGTCCCGCATCCTGGGCTTGCTGAGCAACGATAAAGCGGTGCTCCTCATTACAGATCACCGTGCTACCGGAAACCTCCACACCGTCTAACCGAGCCAGCGTTTCCTGCAACATGGTTTGCTCGCCAGCAATCGAAAGAAACTGCTTCGGATACAGCCCCCGACTAGCTGGCCATAAACGGCTACCGCTACCACCAGCCATAATTACTGCGTACATCGAGCTTCCTCTCGTCCTGTATAAGAATGTAATTTCAAAATTTTAACGCTAGCTAACAACGCCTGCTTCGACCCGTAGGACAGCTTGCGCCGTGACCGTAGGGAACGTTCTGCGTAGCGGACCTGACCGCGACACCTACCCGTGTAGGAGCGGTTTACCCACTGCACTTCCTGCGGTCGCGGGGCACACTGTTAACCGCGATAGGGGCCCAATAAAGTCTACCTACCCTTCAACAACCCTCACACTGCGCCCACGACCGATGCCGTAATACGCCAAGCCATAGCCCTCAACAAGCTCTGGCTCATATTGGTTGCGACCATCCACAATAACGGGGTGGGTCAACGATGACTTCACTAGCTCAAAGTCCGGCGCCTTAAACACGTTCCACTCCGTACACACAACCAATGCATCTGCGCCATTTAGAGCTGCCTCCTTGGTACCCATCAAGGTCAAATCTGCTCGGTGCCCGTAAATACGCTGAGTTTCATTCATCGCCTCCGGATCATAGGCCTGAACACTCCCGCCCGCTGCCCATACCGCTTCCATTAACACACGGCTCGGCGCGTCGCGCATATCGTCTGTATTCGGCTTGAAAGAAAGTCCCCACAGGGCAATTTTCTTGCCTTGTAAATCGCCATTGAAGTGCTGAGACAAGTTCTCAAACAATTTACATTTCTGCCGCTTATTCACCGCCTCAACAGAACGCAGCAACTCCGGCATGTAACCCACCTTTTCAGCGGTGCGCACCAACGCCTGAACATCCTTAGGGAAGCACGATCCCCCATAGCCGCAGCCGGGATAAATGAAGGAATAACCAATACGGGGGTCAGAACCAATGCCCTGGCGAACCTTCTCCACATCGGCACCCAGGCGCTCAGCAAGGTTCGCAATCTCGTTCATAAAACTGATTTTAGTTGCCAACATGCAGTTGGCTGCGTACTTAGTCAGCTCCGCCGAACGCACATCCATCACAATCAACTTTTCATGATTGCGGTTAAACGGCGCATACAACTCACGCATCTTCTCTTCAACGGCGGAGCTGTCAGTGCCTACGATAATACGGTCCGGCTTTTGACAATCGGCTACTGCTGCACCCTCTTTCAAAAACTCTGGGTTAGACACCACGTCAAAAGGAATAGCAACGCCACGCTCTGCCAGCACCGAGGCGACACACTCGCTCACCTTGTCTGCCGTACCGACAGGTACCGTAGACTTGTCCACGATAATACGGTGCTCTTCCATGTGGGTAGCAATAGTCTTAGCAACGGCCAATACATACTGGAGATCTGCAGAACCATCTTCATCAGGCGGCGTACCCACCGCAATAAATTGAATACGGCCATGCTTAACGCCCAGCTCAGCGTCAGTCGTAAACTGCAAGCGCCCCGCCTCAACATTAGCCTGCACCAATGGTGTTAAACCCGGCTCATAAATCGGGATAATGCCTTTTTTGAGATTTTCCACCCGTTCGGCATTCACATCCACACATACAACATTGTGACCAACGCCGGCCAAGACCGCAGCTTGTACTAAGCCCACATAACCAATGCCAAAAACTGTTACTTTCATATATAGTCCAACCAGTAAGGCCTTAATCTTCTATCGCTAAACCGCATAGGTGGAGCTAGTATTAAACGTAGCTATTCCGAGCATCCCGAAAATAATCTTTAGTATGAGCATGTACTTCATCACTCGTCAAAAGTTCGGGCTCCCCATACCATTTATAAAAGCTATGTTGTTCAGAAGGTAACGACTTCATATCAAAATCACTAAGAGTCAACTCAAACCCTATAACCACATAATGCGTAGGTGGAGAATCACCGAAGACACTATCACCATAAAAATGTTGATATACACCAAGAAATTTTGCTTGATCTATCGAACCACCTTCGATACCTAACTCAGCATTCAATAATCTTTCGTAAGCAATCGCAATGGTCTCATTCTTCATAATCCGCCCCCCCGGAACAAACCAAAAGCCTTTAGCCGGCCGATTGGTTCGTTGCCCAAGCAACACCTTTTTTGAAGAGTCACGTATGACCAAGTCAATAGAGACAAGAGGTGCCCCGGCAACAATTGCCTCAAACTGTTTTTCATCGAGCCACATTAACGACGAAACCTGTCCTGATTAGCGAGAAACCACTGATACGTTTCAGCCAAACCCTCTTGCAAACTGGTCTTAGCCTCCCACCCCATCGCTTTTAGGCGAGACACATCCATTAACTTTCTGGGAGTTCCGTCCGGCTTTGTCGTGTCGAAAACAATCTCGCCCTTAAACCCAATTACATTGGCCAATGTAAAAGCCAACTCAGCAATAGTACAATCAACCCCGGTACCCACATTTATGTGTGAAAGCATCTCTTTCGTATTATTCTGGTAAGTCTCGCGATCAAGATTCATCACGAACACAGAAGCCGCCGCCATATCGTCTACATGCAAAAACTCCCTCATGGGCTTCCCGGTTCCCCATACAACCACCTGCTCAGCACCATCTTGTGCTGCTTCATGGAAGCGTCGCATCATTGCAGGAATGACATGGCTATTTTCTGGGTGAAAATTGTCATTTTCACCGTATAGATTGGTTGGCATAACGCTTCGATAATCCACACCGAACTGGCGGTTATATGACTCACAAAGCTTTATACCCGCAATTTTTGCAATCGCATAAGGCTCATTAGTCGCCTCCAAAACGCCGGTCAGCAGCGCCTCTTCGCGCATCGGCTGATCGGCCATCTTAGGATAAATACATGACGAGCCAAGAAACAACAGTTGCTCAACGCCAGACTCATAAGCTGAATTAATTATGTTCGCCTCAATCATGAGGTTTTCGTAAATAAACTCAGCGGGATAAGTGTTGTTTGCCATTATGCCGCCTACTTTCGCAGCCGCTAAATAGACCTGATCAATAGCATTACTTTCAAAAAAATTGTGGACAGCGGCTTGGTCAGTTAAATTCAGTGCAGACCGATCCCTAACGAGAATTTCGCAACCACCCAAAGCCTCTAACTGCCTACAGATCGCCGACCCCACCATACCGTTGTGGCCGGCAACAAAAATACGCTTCATATCAGAATGCCTTAATTTTCACGCGCTACAGATACGTCAAATCCATGTGTTTTCAATAACGCATGGCGCTTAGCTTTATCCAGATCTCCCGCCACCATCTCCGCACACATTTCCTCCACAGTAATCTCCGGCTCCCAGCCTAATTTTTCCTTTGCTTTAGAAGGGTCGCCGAGCAGAGTCTCTACTTCTGCCGGGCGGAAATAACGCGGATCTACGCGAACAATGACATCCCCTTTATTCACCTCAGGCGCCAAAACATTATCAACCTCTACCACCGTCGCTATTTCATCCACGCCTGAGCCCGAAAACTCAAGTGTAATTCCTGCCTCATTCGCGGACATGCGAACGAACTCTCGTACGGAGATCTGCTTTCCTGTAGCTATAACAAAGTCTTCCGCTTGCTTTTGCTGAAGCATCATCCACTGCATGCGCACGTAGTCCTTTGCATGCCCCCAATCCCTTAGCGCATCCATATTCCCCAGGTACAAACAAGATTCTAGACCCATGGCAATATTTGCAATGCCGCGGGTAATCTTGCGTGTAACGAATGTTTCACCGCGACGCGGTGACTCGTGGTTAAACAAAATGCCGTTGCATGCATACATGCCGTAGGATTCACGATAATTCACAGTTATCCAATATGCATACATTTTTGCCGCTGCGTAAGGTGAACGTGGATAAAACGGTGTCGTTTCTTTTTGAGGAATCTCCTGAACCAGGCCATAAAGTTCAGAGGTAGAAGCCTGATAGAAACGCGTTTTCTTCTCCAAACCAAGAAGCCGAATCGCCTCTAACAAACGTAGGGTGCCAATAGCATCGACATCGGCAGTATACTCAGGAGACTCAAACGACACAGCCACATGAGACTGAGCGCCTAGGTTGTAAACTTCATCAGGCTGCACTTCTTGCAAAATACGAGTCAGATTGGAGGTATCTGTCAAATCACCATAGTGAAGAATAAAATTTTGATTATCTACATGAGGGTCTTGATATATGTGATCGACCCGCTCTGAATTGAAGGACGAGGCTCGACGCTTTATTCCATGAACTTCGTAACCTTTATCCAAAAGAAATTCGGCCAAATACGAACCATCCTGCCCAGTGACACCGGTTATAACCGCCTTTTTCATAAAAACCTCAAATATCAAAAACGAAGAATATGTTTTCTTATTACCAAATAAATAAATTTTGAATTCGTATAAAAATATCTAGCAAATAATCTTTTCGGCTCGGAAAGCAACCTATACAACCATTCAAACCCAAGACGACTAATAAGCCTAGGTGCCGTTTTTTTATTTCCGGATATAAAGTCAAAAGCAGCTCCAACCCCGAATAAAACGCATTGAGTTTTGGGAGCTAAGCGATACATGAAAATTTCTTGCTTTGGGCAACCAAGTCCTACAAAAAGATAATCGACACCAAGCTCGTTGACATCAACAGCAATAGCATTAATCTCCTCATCAGAAAGCTCTCGAAAAGGGGGCGAGTATGCCAAAGCCACGTTAATAGTTGGATTAATTGATTGTAATCTATCTTTTAGATTAGCGAGGACATCTTGGGTTGAGCCAATAAAGCCGACTTTGACGCCTTCCTTCCCACAAAGCAAGAGCGTCGCATCTTCCCCTCGAATCTGACAAGAATCAACACCTAAAAGTCTTTGCAAAATAGATAGGGGGCGACCGTCAGGGCACACTATTGCCGCCGACTCCATTACTCTCGCAAAAAAAAGTGAGTCCGTATATTCCACAAGCATATGAGCATTCGCGAAGCAGACATACCCCCCGCCTTCATCGAGAACTTTCTCGACATTTTCAACAAACCTATCATGTGTACTGAAATTACTAACTGGGGCACCTATAATTCTCAACGCGCACCCCCCAAAACAGCACCTTCACCGAGAACACTTCTGATGTCAGCTTTTTTAAAAACCTCGCACTTACCACCAACTGTTAAATCTATAATTTCTCTACCTGACGACTCAAACGTCGAACGAGCTTTCGAATAAGCCAGCTCGCTCCTTAATAGATCTGGAAGCTGCCATTTTATACCTTTAGGAAAGTAATCAGGATGGAAATGATTTTTGTCCTCATCTGCCTCTCTAACTTCGGTTTTGTTCGGCACTCCCTTACTATCGAAATTATGATCAAGCCCAATTAAATATACTTTTTCAAACCCCATATAATATGCCAGCTGAAGACACACATACGTAACAGTACCGCCGGAGTATACTGTCTTCTTGATATCACTAGAGAAACCATCGGTAACTGAAAGCGAGCAATTGACGTATTCTATATCATCCATAGGGGGGAATAATGAACGCTGAGACCAAGAAAAAACCTTCCTACAGCGGACACCCTGGAAATCTGCCGCAAATTGACTGAGAACCAGCTCATTTATACAAACTAGAATATCAGGCAAAAAGCCCCATTTTTCTTCCATCATGTAGCATCGGTTCATACCGATAACAAATTTATCTTCAAGTAACCGCATATTAATTTTATTAACAGACGGCCCATTAGCCACGATATAACACTCACACCCAGAGTACTTACCTCGTAATTCATCAATTCTATTATTTCTATAGCCATTTACATACCATGCTAAGATGTCGAAAATCCCGCTAAAACGGCGAGACAGAGCTTCGAAAACCCTTCGCACAGTAACATCTTTCAGCTTAACCCTTGACAAAACCCGCCCCTCTCTTTTGCGAAAAAATCGTCAAAAAACAAAAAATCAAAAAGTACAAATAAAAGAATAATTCGCTTCGACCAACAACCACCGCCTCGGTATTTCCATATAGCAATAGAAAATAGACCGAAACAAGCATCAACTTGGCTACAAGGCTATATTCATTACCATTCATGCTGACTCTTACGACGCCAACAACAATTAAACGAAACATCATCAGAAAACAAGCCAAGCCGAGAAACCCTACGTCATACAATATATGAAGATAAGAGTTGTGCATGCTCAGGTTCTTTGCATTTAGGTCATTTTCGAAATACCTGGCGAAGGAGCTACCCAAACCCACAACCCTATGCCCCTCATACCCATATCCAATCAATGAATTTATTGATAGAAAATCAAATTTGGAGACCGCCAAAGCCCATATTACACCGCGTGAATTTAAGGTGACGTCATTCTCACCTCTAACGAGACCTGGCAATAATTGGTACTCAACAACAAGCCCTACTGCGATAATTAGAAAGGGGGCTAATAATGGGCATAAAATAACGAACATGCTCGAAATTCGCGGATTTTTCCCCGCCAACATCACCATAAGATAGGAAAGAATGCCGTAAACAATTGCGCCTCTACCATCCACCAAAAGCAGCGCAACTCCTCCGAAAAGAAAACACGCGAAATAGAAAGCCCTACCCTCTTTACCGCCCAAGGTTAGCCCGGTAAAACCCATTACAGCCAAGAGCCCCGCTACTGGAGCGAAAGCATTTACACCATTTGACAGATAAAATTTAACGCGCTCCACCTGAACACCGAAAACCCCCAACAACTGCGCTCCACCGGAGCTGTAGTCCTCCAGCAAATTTTCGCTCCAACTTCCTTTTATGCCAGCTGCATACAGAAAAAGGGATATACAAACGTAAAACAATAGGGGTGAAATTATAAACTTAGCCACCCCCATAGAAGAAATATGATGACGAACAGCGTGGCGCCCCCATACACCCACACCAACAATTATGCTTAAAATCATCACCAAAAACACAATGCCATTGAGGTAGTATGAAGGCGACCTAATATAGGAAACGATTGAAACAAAAAGATATAGACCAAAGATGACGCCAGCGACACCCTTATATCTAACTAGTCGCCCATTACCAACTATAGCCAAAGCAATCGAGACAGCAACTATTACAGATATAGGAAAAACCTTGCCATATCCCAAAAATAAATTATGCATCTGGAATACAGATATAAGAGAGAACGCCCAAATGACTAAAAGAATTTTCAAAATCCGACCATGCCCATTATACCGAAAATCAACAAATAGATAGAGGACGGATAAATACAAACCTTTAAATAGTACCCCCTCAAAGATCCATAGACAGATGAAGCACGTGGATGCAAAATTAGAAAGTTACATAGAATTATTGCGAACGCATAGCCCATCAGAAAACTATAAAAGCTACCAAAGACATAGATTGGAATAGCTGTTACAAATGCGACCATTGAATTATACCTATGCCACAGTATGTGGTTTGTCATAGAATACATTTGCATAAGCACTCCAATTGCACGCTCTAACGAAACACAAGCACACAACAAAAGCCACATACGAGGCTCGAACACATTTTTTACTACTGCACTTTCATACACTTCATATACAAAAATAGAGGCAATGGATGCTAAACCAAAGAGCAACTGCATTTTAAAGGCCATTTTCATACCAAATTCCATGGCCTGCTTTGGACCAGAAGAATAAAACCTCTGGGAAATATCCGGTATTCGAGAATAGAATACAGCCTGTGAAAATGAGGCTATAGCCCTAGCTATTTGCATTAAATATATTACAGTCAACCCCTGCGAAAGCGGGAGGTTTGTGGAGAAATATATTCCAACAGCCTGATAAAATATCAAAGAAAAAAATATACCGATTCCAGACTGGACCGAAATTTTTAGGACACGGAAAAAAACTATATTTACATCCTTTTTCCGGCAGCTATTTTTTTTCTCCCTTCTTTCCCTCATAATCAGCAATGAAATAAAGACCCCACCCTGATACAACAGGCATATACTAGGCAAACTTGCCTCGCCTAATAGAGTTAATATTATTACAGCCAAAAATGATACAACTAGAACTGACGCGCTTATCAGGTTCGCCTTAGCCACCTGACCATCTCCGCACATCAAAACGAAGTTTTTGAGCATCAACAAATTCAAAGGTGCAAAAGCGAGCATGATCATAAACACAAGCATTTTTTGCTCTTTGTCTTGATAGTATTCTGGGTAACTAACAAACCCCCACCATCCGAAGATACAAATCAAAACGAATAGCAGAATCGACAACGCCAAATAAGCCCGCCCTGCAGCCGCTTTGATCAGCCCGCCTCCTCTATCACTTCTACGAGAGCCTGACGCCCTATTTCCCAAAATAGCCGACAGCGCCACACCACTCCGAGCGCCACTGATAAGCCTTATAAAGGTTTGGGAGAAACCGAAGTCAAGCAACCCTTGAATCATGAAGCACGATACGAGAAACGCCCAATAGAGCAACTGCTCCTCAGCCAACCCAAGACTTAGCACCGGCGTTAGAAAAATCAGGAATAGCGATCTAGCAACCAGATTGAATGCCGTCATTAAAAAAGGCGAGCTCAAGTATTTCATGATGCATTTATCGTTATATCTACAAAGGCACTTCACAAGAAGGGTCCGATAAGCACGATCGAATTCCGCCGGAAAAGTCAATGACGGAACCATTCAAAAATCCCAACTTGTCGCTCACCAATCTATAAACAAACAAAGCCAATTCATTGGGGCTGCCAACATTGCCCACAGGATGGTATCTTGCCAACTTTTCGTACTGACCCATGTCCAGCTTAAAACCAGCCCGCAACATATCTGTATCCAATGCTGCGGGGGCAATCATATTTACCTTGACTCGCTCTCCAACCTCGACTGCCAACGACTTTGTCATTACCTCTAGAGCGCCTTTGGACATGGAATATGCGACGAAGCCTTTTTTTGTCAGGCTGGCATGTATACTTCCAATATTGATGATTACACCACTGGATTCCTCCAAAAAAGGTAGGCAAAACTTAGAAATCACGAAAGGAGCTATTAAGTTAACACTTAGGGACTTCTGTATATCTAGAACCGTTAACTCCTCAACCGCCTTAATTATTTGTAAGGCTGAGTTATTAACTACGCCCTCCAACTGATAAGCCGATATGGTGCCTGATAGCTCTTCTATTAATCTAGCCTGAGACTTCTGACATGCGGCTAATTCGATAAAATCGGACTTTATAAAGTGATCACAGCCAGCAAAGTCTTCATCTTTATCTACACCTATTACAGCATAGCCTTCAGTTGAAAATTTATATTTCAGAGCTCGCCCGACACCTCCATTTGTACCTGTTATCAATACCGCTTTCTTCATGCCTCGGCACCCAAAAAATCTGCCAAGTGGCCAATCGCTCTGGAATTAGTTTTTTCTACAGCATCTATCGTATTCGAGCTATTGTGTGACCCCAGTATGCACAATGGGTGCTTTCGCAAGTAGCTATTATGAGGAAGTGGTTCTACTTCAAACACATCCAGCGCCGCCGAATGAATCAATCCATTTTGAAGCGAGCATTCCAGCGCGGCCTGGTCGATCAAGGGACCTCGCGCTACGTTAACTATACGCGCACCCGGTTTGCATTTATTGATAACGCTTGCGTTAAACATGTGATGGTTATGCTTGTTTAACGCACAGGTGAATACGATGAAGTCACACTCTTCAACCCCGTCAGGCCATGCCTTAAGAGAGGCGACTTTGGGGTCTATCTTTTTCACACCTGGGTCCCAAACTATTGACTTCATACCACAAGCATTAAGACGTTTCACCGCATTCGAACCGATATCGCCGAAACCAACTACGCCTACAGTTTTATTTTCTAACGATATACCTCGATTTTTAGGCCAGTGCCCTTCTCGAATCCCCCGATCAATGGCAAACGTCTCTCTGGCAAGAGCAATAACGTAACCTAATGCTACATCCGCCACCTCTGCTCCGAACATATTCGGCGTATTTGTGATAGGTATACCCAGCTCACGGCAAGCATCGAAGTCAACATTGTCTACACCAATCCCCCATTTAACTGCCGCCTTTAAACGCCCACCCTTACCAGCCTTAAATACTTCTGCTGTTGCTGGGTCATCGCCAATAATCCAGCCATCAACAGTAGGAACCAATTCTATTAGCTCCTCGACTGATAGGGTCTGGGTCACTTCAGGGCAAACTGCTTCAAAACCTATAGACTCCAATAGGGGAATAAATTGTTCCTTCATACCCAGCATGGGTGGACATGTAACCAATATCTTCATGGCTTACCTACTTAATTAGATGTATAGATAGCAACTGCTTCAGCCATCGCCCAGTCTTCTGGCTCATCGATATCAATGGACTCAAGTGGCGGCGTGACAAATAGCTGGGGAGCTTTTCCAATTCTAGCGTTTGTTTTCGAGAAGGATTCTCTATTAAAAACGTATAAACACGAATTCTCCTCAAACCAGGGTTCTAGATCTTGAGTCCTAACTAGCTCGTCTGGGTTGTGATTAACAGGACTCATATCTTCACGATAAAACCGGGTTTGTATTTTATTCACGGAAAACAGCGAGTCGTAGTTTGGGAAGCCACTCTCGTATGCTCGTAGCGCGCGCTCAATTGTTTCCGATGAAATCAACGGATTAGTTGTATGGGTCATCAAGTACGCATCCGCCTCAACGGCCTCAATATCATCAGCTAAAATAAGGTTCATCGATACGAAATCACCGCACAGCTCCGGCTTTCTCTGCCTGATAATTACGCGATCTGATTCAATCAGCCCATTTTCCATGAGAATCTCTTTCGCATCGGTGTTAATAACCACGCATGAGACATCATCAACAGAGAGCAGTGCATCGAGTATCCATTGAAAGAGGGGCTTTCCTGCAAGCGGCCTGAAATTTTTTCCTTTTACTCTTTCGCTATTTGCCTTCATGGGCAACAAGGCGACTATCTTTTTTTTGCTCATAGTGCTTACTTTCCACATCTTTCGGATAAAAATATCTAAATTTCATTTCTTGAGAAGCTTTTCTATGCTGATGGTTGCCTTTATAAGTTCCCCAATACTGCATTAGCCGGAATAAGAATATCGAGCCGAGCTCTTGAAAAAGGCATTTTTTGTCAATAGCTGATGCCATATCTTGAAATACCCCTGCCCAAAAAAATCGAAAGAAATCTGAGAGGTGAAAATGTACGCCCGGCTCTATTCGCTGCAAGGCATAGGCCTCCCGTTCATAGCGGATTCGCAACTGCCCCCAAGATTCGTCGTGAATATGATAAACCGGCGCGTCAGACATATAGGATACTCTTCCGCCCTGTTCGACGAGCTGCTTAGCCAGGTACATATCCTCTAACCCCGTCAACTCCTCATTAAATTTGTACTTCTCCCACGCTTCCCGCGTAACTGCGGCATTTGCGTTATTACAGAAATAGCCATTTTGAGGTGACTTTGAATATGTGGGGTAGAATTTCGAAAATAATTCATTCTCTGAAAATTTCGTCGTATCTCTGGCAACTTGCATGCCGTAGCTATAATCGGCAACGCCTTCGTCCAAAGGGGAAATTAAATTCTCAAGCCAGGATACCGAAGCAGGTATACAGTGGCCGCTCACAAAGAGCAGAAAATCCCCTCTCGCAAACTCACAGCCTATATTCAGCGAGCGGCCAAATGTGAACTCCTGCTTTTTAATATGGGTGATCCTGCATTGATACTTGTTAGCAATTTCAAGCGTCCGATCAGTCGACCCTGAATCTACAATTACAACTTCCACTTCATATTTTTCGGTCTCCTGGGCACGGATAGACTGCAGCAATTCTTCTAGATATCGCTCTTCATTAAGCGTACGTATAACAACGCTCGCGATTTTTCGCATTCCAACAAACTCCTACCCAACTGATTTTAAGCAAGCTATCAGCGTTTTTCCTGAAAGCGGGAACGCCGCCATTTGCTGATCGTCCATCCCATCGGATGCTGTGGTTATAAGCAGCTCATCCATTTTATCGCCCGCAACGGCACAACTCGTCGGCCGCAACGCTTTTAATGGCAACTCCGATAGCACACGCCCATCATCAAAAGACCTCAGCGCCACTCTTGCCCCATCCCATTCAGCATTAAACATTCCCACCTCCCCCTGACATGATCCATCGGGAGTCGCATCGCCGTTAGAGCGGAATAATAGCTTTATATTCGCAATCTCATTTTCACGATAGTCAGCCACATACATCTCTTGCAAATATGAATCAGCAAAATAGATTTTTTTTCCGCAACTTGACCATAAGAATGTATTAGGTATACCTACGTTCGAAAGGAGCTTCCTTAAGCTGCCATCTTTTTCGAGCCTATATATCTCACCATGCCTCCCCGTCGGCTCCCACTCCATTGAGCCAAACACCACTCGCCCCTGTGGATCCGATCCCGCATCGTTGGTTCGAAAGCCGGGCTCAAGCGCTATTGGTAGAAGCTCCAAAATACGGCGGCTATCAAGATGATATTTTACAATACCCGCATCGCTAACTAGCGTAATACAAGCTGCATCTTCATTCCTGAGTATCGCCGATGGCGTGAAGTCAAAGTCATGGCAATCAAGCCTCTCACGCCTCTTTTCGTAAAGGCACCTCTTCAAGATATCTAGCCAGAGATATGACTGCCTTTCGTTATTCCAAAAGGCAGATTCCCCAAGAACACATTGGGTTTCATCAAGGACAAATATATTCATTGCTACTAGTATGCAGTCGAGCTTGCAAACCCTTTGAATAGAGTCATAAAGACGATTTTGACGTCAAACCATATTGACCACCGAGAAATGTACTCCAAATCAAACTCAACTCTTTTTTCCATTTTCTCCAGCGTATCTGTTTCACCACGCCAACCATTTATTTGCGCCCATCCAGTAATACCTGGCTTAACTAAGTGGCGCTGCATATAGCCATCAATTTTGTCGCGATAGAGCTCGTTGTGAGCCACAGCATGAGGACGAGGGCCAACAATGCTCATGGAGCCTTGAAGGACATTTATGAATTGGGGAAGTTCATCTAATGATGTTTTACGGATAAATGCGCCCACTTTTGTGACACGCGCATCGCCCTTGGTAGCCTGCTTCACCACATCACCGTTATCGCAAGTGGTCATACTGCGGAATTTCCAAACTTCAATTTCTTCACCATTGATACCGTAACGGCGCTGCTTGAAGATAATAGGGCCGGGCGAAGTGAACTTAACCGCTGCCGCAATAATGAGCATAGGGATTGCAATTAAGCATAAGATGATGGAGCTAAGCACTACATCCTCAATACGCTTTACTGCTGAATCGAAGGAGTCAAATGGCGTATCATATACGCTAACAACCGGCAAACCACCAATCTCGCGACTGCGAGCATTTAGCATTTTAAAGGTGAATAGGTCCGGCACTACGTGCACACAGCATGAGCTGTTGGAAAGTTCTTCCACCAATTCTTTGATGGTTTCTTCTTCACGCATGGGCAGTGCAATGTATATATCGTCAACACTGCCTGCACGAGCTTCTTGCTTTAAGGCATCGATATTACCGATGACCTGCAACTTTTCACCACCCTTTTCTTCCGGCAGTGGATGGCTACCGATACTCACGCGGTTGTCGTAGAAACCAGAGATATCTATGCCCATCCACGGGCTGCCGAGAATGCTGCGCGCCAAACTTAAGCCTGGCTCTTTGGCTCCTACTATGGCGATACGGCGAGTGTTTACCCCCACTCGACGGAACTCGCGCATGATGATGCGCGCAGAAACACGATAAAAGCTGATGGATACAGGCACGGCAATCGCCCACGCCACCATCACGCCACCACTGTAGCGTTCGGTCATATCGAATAGGAAAACGATGGTCAGCAATACGCCAATAACCAGCGTCCAGGTGAGGAAAACAGCTCGCACCTCACCGAATAAGGAGTGGCCACGCCACGAAAGGTAGAGGCCGTTTTTATTTGCCAAGATATGGAAACAAATGGACGTAAGGAAAGCCGCCATTTGCTGAGGCACATCCCACGTGTAACCCGCAATGTAGACGAATGCCGCAAGAAGCCCCCACGTTAGCAAGACATCAAATAGCTGATGCATGGCAACCAGCATTGAATGATGCTGACGAATGAAGCCTCCGTGCCGGACGGATCCGGACGCTTGAACTGGGTTAGTATTCACAGCAATTCCCTCGCTTGATATCGCTGGCCGCTAACATAAATGTATGCTCGGTGTTTAACGTGCTGGCGCCCTTTGCCAAGTGCACTACCTCCATTAGCCGGGGGATATTTCTCACACCACAATCGGGCGTTTACTTACACCTCGAAAACCAGCTTTCTTACTTGAACACATTGGAAGGGGGCGTTATTTTGCGCCACATCAGTGCAAAAGCCAACCTCAAATCTCTAACAAGATGACATAGTGACAAGATTGGCGCGGCGCAGAGGTGCGAAGCTCACCGCCCCACCCTGCGCCTGGCATCGCGTTATGATGCAGGTTTTACGCCAACGTTGACTGAGCACCCGGTTTGCCGAGCTCGCTTTGTTACGGCGCGTAGTGTGACAGCGAAATGCTACGGTTTGGTTAATTTGTGTGGAGTGTTGAGAGGGTCCGGGGGTATAGAACGGCAGCATTGGAGGCGCGCAGGCATAGCGCAGGGACAAAGGCCGTGGCACGGCCTTCTGCCCAAGACATTCTCTTCGGTATCGGGCTCGGCGTCCTACAAAAGCCCTTGTATTCGTCATTCGCGATTAAAACCGCTCCTACAATGTCGCGAGGCACACCGTCCTACAACGCCTCGGGCGCGCCGACCCAGGGAAGCAGCACTGGGTTGGTGCACTGAGTTGTTGGGCGGGTTGTTTTGGTGCGGGCGTGAATGCGCTGAGGGTTGGCCGATGTAAAGTGTGGTCGCGGACATGGGTACGCAGCCCTACTGGAATCCCTCAGATACATCATTCGCGGTTAACTGCGTGCCCCGCGACCGCAGGGAGTGTCTTGGGTAAACCGCTCCTACAACAGCTCCCGGACACTTCGGTCGCGGTCAGGCCCGCTACCCAAGACACTCCCTACGGTCATGGGGCACGCTGCCCTACGAAAACTAGGGGCATGCAGGGTGGCTATGGGGCGATATTGGCAATGTCGTGACATTGTCACAGTTCGTTGGCATGATCCTTGTCCTTCTTGTTACGTCACGCGTATGATTGCGGCGCATTCGCCTGTTCGGAATATTGGCGTTGTGAACAGCGGCGTGGGGTGTTCGCGTAATTTCTAAAAAGGATGGAATTCCAAGGCATGTTGATTGGCCAGCGGTGTAAAGCGTTTTCTTTGTCTGCCTGTTTACTGGCCGCCAGTGCTATGGCGCCTTCTATTGCCAGCGCAAAGCCTTGGATTGGGCCAAACGAGCTGGATTTGCGCCACCATATTGAGTTGCTTTCCAGCACCGGCATTATTACCGCACCAACCACTCAATGGCCACTGATGTGGGGCAGTATTTTACCTGACCTGAAGCGTGCCCAAGCCCGCAATATTAGTGCGCTGGAACGCCAGGCACTGGACGCTTTGTTAGCCCGCTTTGAGCAGGAGCGCAAACCCTTTAGCGCCAGTATTGAACTTGCTCACAGCGAGCAGGAGCGCCGATTTTTAACCGGCTTCGGCGACAGCAACAATGCCCCCGAATACGGCGCTGTTTCCGCTGAATTTATGAGCAGCAGTTGGGCAGGCGAGTTGCGCCTCAGCTATGACATTCCCGATGCGCCGCGCGAACACCGCCGGTTAGATGGCAGCTATCTTGCACGGGCCTTTGGCAATTGGGGCGTAACGCTGGGCGCCATTGACCGCTGGTGGGGCGCCGGCTGGCAGAGCAGTTTGTTGCTTTCCAACAATGCGCGGCCGGTTCCAGGCATTAGCCTGCAACGCAACCGCGCCCATGAGTTTGAAACGCCGCTGTTGAGCTGGCTTGGCCCTTGGCAACTGCAGGCCTTTGCTGGCCAGCTGGAAGGCGAACGCGCGGTACCCGGCGCAAAATTATTAGGAATGCGTGTAGCGGTTAAGCCCGCACAGTGGCTGGAAATTGCTGCCAGCCGCACCGCCCAGTGGGGTGGCGATGGCCGCGATGAGAACTTTTCCAGTTTTAAGGATCTTATGCTGGGTAATGACAACCGCGGGGACGGCGGACTTACCCAGGAAAATGAGCCGGGCAATCAGCTGGCCGGTTTTGATGTAAAGGTGCTGTGGGCGACGCCTTGGGGCAATCAAGGCGCTTACATCCAGCATATTGGCGAAGATGAAAGCGGCTACCAACCCTCTCGCTTAACCCATGTAGTGGGCCTGAATGGCTTATTTGCAATTGAAAAGCACCGCCTGCACTGGTTTTTAGAGCGCACCCAAACCACAGCGGGCGCATTAATTGGCGATGAGCGCAGTAACTACGTGTATGAACATGCCATTTACAAGAATGGCTACCGCTACAAGGGCCGCGCCATTGGTGCCAGTATCGACAACGACAGCGAGCTGGATACTCTCGGCGTGGACTGGATGCTGCCGGACGGTAGCCGTTGGTCATTGCGCTACTCCGATGTTGCCTTAAATATTGATGGCGGCGGCCGAAAGGGCTCACCCGCCTCTCGCAGCCAGGGTGAAGGCAATACCTTGGAAATTAGTTACAGCCAGCAATTTGGTGGCTTGAACGCCGAAGTGGGCTACATCAAAGTGGATGATGGCCTGCAACTGTATAACTACGACCATGGCATTGAGAGCGCCTTCATAGAAGCGCGCTATCGCTGGTAATCGCGACGATACGACTCGTACAGAAAATTAAAACATTATTTATGGACTAGCTGGCAGCACGGGGCCAGCGGTGTAAGCAAGGGTTAGGGAATGAAAGTGAAAAATTTGCTTGCCAGCGCATTGGTGCTGAGCTGCGCAGCATGCACGGTAGTACCGGGCAGTAATATGAGCCGCATGAACTCGGTGTGGTTTGACGATACCCCAGAGGATTACCCCCCCGCCGAAACCGAGATTCGCTACATTCCCATTAACGCGACCCTGCTCGCCAATATGAACGCCCCCGCCGCTCGCCAAGCAACGCTGAGCAGTGACTTGGAGCAGCAACTTAACGACTACCAATACCGCGTTGGCCCCGGCGATGTGCTGACCATTACCGTGTGGGAACACCCCGAACTAACGATTCCTGCGGGTTCCTTCCGCACCGCCGCTGAGGGCGGGAACGAGGTGAAGGCCGACGGTACGGTGTTCTACCCCTATGCCGGCGAGCTGCAAGTGAATGGCCTGACAACTGCCGAAATTAAGGTGCAGTTGGAACAAAAGCTGGCCTCGGTAATTAAGCGCCCGCAAGTCGATGTGCGCGTGGCCGATTTCAGAAGCCAGCGCGTTTACGTGAGTGGCGCAGTTCGTCAGCCCGGCGTTGTGCCAGTCACCAAAATTCCGCTCACACTGATCGACGCCATTGAGCAGTTGGGCGGCCTCGCCAACAACGCCTCGTGGGGCGACATTCAACTAACGCGCAATGGTGAAACCCAGAGCATCTCGCTGCGCTCGCTCTATGAAACCGGCGCCTGGAGTGAAAACCTGCTGCTGCAACACGGCGACCTGATTCACGTGCCACGCAATGACGCCGACAAAGTCTTTGTACTCGGCGAAGTTAACCGGCCGCAGGGCATTCTTATGTCCCGCACAGGCACCAGCCTGGCTGAGGCACTGGCCAGCGCCAATGGCATTAATGAAAACCGCGCCGACGGCCGCGGTATATACGTGCTGCGCAACACCGGGGTAAGCCGCGACGAAGACGGCATGCCCGTTTATAACGCCACCATCTACCACCTAAACGCAGCCTCTGCCGTTGGCTTTATGCTGGCTGATAAGTTCACGCTGTCGCCACGCGATATTGTGTATGTGTCACCCGCGCCGATCACGCGTTGGAACCGCTTCTTGAGCCAGTTGCTGCCGAGCGTTTCGGCTGTGGGTGTTATCGACGATTTGGGTGATAACAACAACTGATACTCAATAGACATCTAGATAGAAAGAAACGTTTAAACACTATCAGCATGACGCTGAGCTCGCTGGAAATTATTACATGAGTACACAATCACCGACTGCGCCGCCTCAGTCTTCGAGCACTGACGATGAAATAGACCTGTTGGCTCTGATCGGCACCCTTTGGGACAACAAAAACCTGATCATCGCCATTACATCTGTATTTACAATTTTGGGTGTAGCCTACGCGCTTCTCGCTACGCCGATATACCAAGCCACAGCAATTATACAGGTAGAAGAAAAGCAGCCCGGTCTGCCCGGCATGAGCGACATTACTGAAATGCTCGGCAGTGAATCTGAAGCCGTTACAGAAATAGAGCTTATTAAGAGCCGAAGTGTTGTCGGCTCTACCGTAGATAAACTGCACCTAGCGATCGAAGCCGAACCGGTATACGCACCAATATTGGGCAGCGCCATTGCGAGGAAGTTTAAAGGTGAGGACGGTGAACTCGCCACGCCTATTTTAGGACTGGATCAATATGCCTGGGGAGGCGAGAAGCTAGCAATTACTGAGTTGGATGTACCTGACGCCTTCTATGGCGAAGAGCTGGAGCTGATCGCTAAAGAAAGTGGCAGCTACCAATTATTTGGGCCAAAGGGAACCCCGATACTGGAAGGTAGAACCGGTGAAAAGCGTGTTGAATCCGGTTTCAGTATTTACGTGCAATCATTGAACGGCAGGCCAGGAACTCGCTTCAGCGTAATTAAGCACCGCCGCCTTAGCGCTATTATTGAGCTGCAAGAGGAGCTAGGCGCTTCGGAACGCGGTAAAGACTCCGGCATCATTGCCCTGGCTTTTGAACATAAGTCGCCGGAGTTTGCCGAGGATATACTTAACACTATTTCGCAGTTCTATGTTCGCCAAAACGTAGAGCGCCAATCTGCAGAGGCATCGAAGAGTTTAGAGTTTCTCCGTAAGCAATTGCCTATTATCAAAAAAGATCTGGAGAAAGCAGAGGCAGAATTTAATAGCTATCAGGTCAAAGCAGGGTCGGTAAATATTAGTGCAGAAGCTGAGGCGTTGCTTGAACAAGTTGTAGAAATTGAGACCAGCATCTCTGAGCTTCAATTAAAGCAAGCAGAACTGGACAGACTGTATACCCGCGATCACCCGAACTACCAAGCTTGGCGCGACCAAATGGCGGAGCTTCAATCGCGCAAAAACCAGATGGACAAGCGTATAAAGGGCTTGCCTGGTACACAGCAGGAATTGCTAGGGCTGAAACGCGACCTAGAAGTCGGGACCGAAATCTATACACAGCTGCTGAACAGCATCCAAGAATTGGACATTATTCGCGCGGGAACTGTCGGGAACGTGAGAGTAGTTGATGATGCCGCGGTCGATGTTGAAGAGCCCGTTAAACCCAAAAAAGCTCTGATTGTGGCGATTGCCACGCTTCTGGGCGGATTTCTCTCCGTAGCCTTGGTATTGGTGCGCTCAGCGCTGAATCGGGGTGTTGAAAACCCCGATGACATCGAGGCTATTGGCCTGCCGGTATATACCAGCATTCCGCTTTCCGATGAGCAGCGTAAGCTCGATGGTGCGGGCAAACGTCGTCAAGCCATTCGCAAGAAACAGAAGAACCAGCACCCACACGACTTGCTGGCCCACAAAAACCCGACCGATATCGCTGTAGAAAGCCTGCGCAACCTGCGCACCAGCCTGCACTTTGCCATGCTGGAAGCTGAAAACAATGTGATGATGATCTCCGGCCCCAGCCCCAATGTGGGTAAGTCGTTTGTTTCGGGTAACCTTGCGGCGGTAGTTGCTCAGGCCGGTCAGCGCGTACTACTGATCGATATGGACCTTCGCAAAGGCTATATGCACAAGATGTTTGGCATGCAGCCAGATAACGGTGTGAGCGACGTATTGGGCAAGCGCATTAGCGTTCAAGAAGCGATAAAACCGACACGCGTTGGCGAGCTGTTTGTCATGCCTCGTGGGGTGATTCCTCCCAACCCGTCGGAATTGCTAATGAGCCAACAACTGACTGATCTGCTCAATGAAGTAAAAGAACAGTTTGACTTGGTTATTGTCGATACCCCGCCAATTATGGCCGTTACCGATGCCGCCATTGTGGGTCGCCAGTGTGGTGTGACCATGATCGTTGCCCGCTTTGGCCTGAACCCAATTAAAGAGCTGGAAGTGACTAAACAGCGCTTCGAACAAAACGGCATTACCGTGAAGGGCGTTGTCCTTAACGCCGTAGAGCGCCGTGCGTCGGGTTATGGCTACGGCTACGGGTATGGTTACTACCACTACGAATACAAGTCGGATAAGTAGTATAGGCGTGGCACGGCCTGCGTTTTGTAGGCCGTAGCCGCGAATTATCACCGTAGGAGCGGGCCTGACCGCGACCAAAATCCCATCCGTGCCATTCGTTTCGGTCGCCTTCGGGCGGGCTGGCCACAGCACTCGCTCTGCTCGCGGGCCACGCTGTCCTACTAGGGGCCACACTACCCACCCTATATTCACCCCACGTTCGCCGTTCGTGTAGGACAGCGTGCCCCATGACCGCAGGGAATGGTTTGGTTAACGGGCCTGACCGCGCCCCCCTAAACTATAAATACACCGCGTCCCACAGCGCATATTGACCAAGATCGTCAACCAATCCTGCGCGAAGTGGGTTGGCAATGATATATCGCGCCGCTGCGCGCAGGTCTTCGTCGCGGCGCGAGGCGTGATCATAGAAACCGGGTTGCCAGATTTTTGCTGAGGGGCAATTTAGAGTGTGATTTATCTGGTTTTAACTCGCTGAACGACTTCTGAAAGGCTTCGATCTTTTAGCTCAAAAAGCCAGTGAAAGTGGTCAGGCATTACAACATGGGCCAAAGTATGTGCGTACGGTGACGAACAGATTGATCGTGAAACGCAACGACCTAGCTGGAGGTTGTGGAAGAGACTTTGTCGCTGCCACGTCACCGTTGTGACCATGTAGGTTTGGCCCATTATTGAGCGCCGTCCCGTTCGTAGCGCATAACCACGCGATATTTTTTTCGGCATGAGCACGTCCTTGTGTCAGGCATTTTTTATAAATTAGCAGTTTTGTTGAAAACCTGCCTTTAGGGCCGCTATGAAACCATTGTAATTCGCAGTTTTATTGGGCCTGACCGAGATTGATTCCACACGCTACCGTTCGTTCCGGTCGCCCTCAGGCGGGCTCCTACAAGGGACACGATGCCCTACACCAAAATGTACGCCAACCGTAGGAGCGGGCCTGACCGCGACCAGTTCTACTCAATCGGTCAATTTCTGGTATTTGGCGAGGAGTTGTTCTTCAGTTTCGATGTGGTTGGGGTCGAGGGGAATGCAGTCTACGGGGCAGACTTGCTGGCATTGGGGTTCGTCGAAGTGGCCGACGCATTCGGTGCAGCGGGCGGGATCGATTTCGTAGATTTCCTCGCCCATATAGATCGCTTCGTTAGGGCACTCTGGCTCGCATACGTCGCAGTTGATGCATTCGTCGGTGATCAGCAGTGCCATGCTATTGCCGTTACTTGCGTGAGAAGCGGGCGTTGAGTGCCACCATGACGTTGTCGGGCACGAAACGTGAAACGTCGCCGCCCATGCTGGCAATTTCGCGCAGCAGTGAGGAGGAGACGTAAGAGAGGGACTCACCAGGGGTCAGGAATACGGTTTCCAGATTCGGTGCCAGCGCGCGGTTCATGTTGGCTAACTGCAGTTCGTACTCGTAGTCAGCCACGGTACGTACGCCGCGCAAAATACTGTGGCAGTTTTGCTCTTGCGCCAGTTCCACGGTCAGTCCGGTGAAGCTGCACACTTCGATATTCGGCAAGTGGGAAAGCGCTTCGGCACACAGTTCCATGCGCTCTTGCAAGGCGAACATCGGCTGCTTTTTCTCGCTGTTCGCGACAGCGAGCACAACGGTGTCGAACAGTTTGCTGGCGCGCTCTACCAGATCGATATGACCGCGGGTGATCGGGTCGAAAGTACCTGGGTATACGATGCGTTTCATAAGTCACCGGATTGCAATTAAGGCGGCAGATGGTATCGAATTCACCGAATACGAACAAGCGCGGCGCTCAGGCTTCTTCCCCGGTCTGGTACAGATCGTCCCACTTGGGGTTAATACTGTCGATTAAGGCGGTTTTGCGGCGGTGGGAGTATTCCTTAATTTGTTTCTCTCGCATATAGGCCTGTTCGAGGTCTTCAAAAAGCTCAAAATACACGAGCTCGAATACCTCTTTGCGAATGTCGCCCAAGGCCTGGCGATAGTCATGGAGGTGTTGTCGTAAATTGGCGGCAACACCACTGTGCAGGCTGCCACTTTCTCGGTTCGCTAAAATATACACAGCGGGGAGCTGTTCTAACATCGTAATCCCTTCCCTAGGTCGCTATCGTTTGCGTCTTATTGTTATGGTTGTACCGATCTCGTTTCCTTCCCTGGATACCGACACCAATTCCTGGCGCGCGATAACGGTTCGGTACCGCAAGTGAAACTGATCATAAACAAAGCTCGCGCGCTATGTCACCCCTTGACAAAATTGTGAGGCCACCACTGGGTTTGCGCTACACTGGCCCACGGCGAGCATTTCCCACCGCGGTACTGGAGGATAATTTGTTGAAAGCGCACAAAACCTTGCTGACATTGCTTTGGTTATGCCTGGGCATGTTCGCTCACGCCAGCGACCCCCTTATTGTTCCGGAAGCAGCGAGCGGCTTCGGCCAAATTAAGTCGGCGCGATACCAAACCGCCATGGCGGTTACCGCGAACCCTCATGCCAGTGACGCCGCGAAATGGGTGCTGCAAAAAGGTGGCTCCGCGGTCGACGCGGCCATTGCGGCGCAATTGGTGCTCGGCTTGGTTGAACCGCAGTCGTCTGGCATTGGCGGCGGTGCCTTTATGCTTCATTGGCAGGCACAGCGCGGGGTGCTGGAGAGTTGGGACGGCAGGGAAACCGCGCCAGCCACCGCCAACGACACGTATTTTTTACAGGCCGATGGCACGCCCATGCGTTTTTTCGACGCCGTGATTGGCGGCCGCTCGGTGGGCGTACCCGGCGTATTGGCAATGCTGGAATCTGCCCATCGCGCTCATGGCAAACTGCCTTGGGCGACACTGTTTGAGCCAGCAATTCGCCTTGCCAAGCAGGGTTTTGCAGTATCAGAACGCCTGCATATTTTACTTGAGCGAATGCCGAAGGTGGCCGTAAACCCCTATATTCAACGCTACTTTTTTACGCGCGCAGACGGCGGTTGGCAGCCTAAGCCAGTGGGGCATGTACTGAAGAACCCCGCTTACGCTGCGACACTAGGTCGCATACAAAAACACGGCAGCGAGGATTTTTATCGCGGCAAGCTCGCCCAGGCCATTGTCGATGCCGTTCGCAATGACCCAAATAGTGCCGGTGAGCTCACCCTGCAAGACATGGCGAATTACCGTGCGATTAAGCGCGACGCACTGTGCGCGCCCTTCCGGGAGTACTCGGTATGTGGCGCACCGCCGCCGTCGTCAGGGGCAACCACGGTACTGGCCATTCTGGGAATGCTAGACGCATACGAACAACGCATGGGCTTGCGCGCCGATTGGCAGCACGGTTTTATTGAGGCCTCGCGCTTGGCCTTCGCCGACCGCAACCACTACGTGGGCGACCCAGCCTTTGTCGAGGTACCCAGCCAAGCAATGGTAGACAGCGACTACCTGCGCCAGCGCGCAACGCTGATCGATAACGCCACCGTCCTCGCAGACGTGAAGCCCGGCAACCCGGCAGCAGCCCCCAAACGCCGCTCGGCCTCGTCGCCTGAACTCCCCTCCACCACCCATTTCAGCATTGTTGACCGCTGGGGAAATGTGGTGAGTATGACCAGCAGCATTGAAACTGCTTTCGGGTCCCGCGTGATGGTAGGGGGTTTTCTACTGAACAATCAGCTCACGGACTTTTCATTCTCGCCGCTGAGCAATGACGGGGCACTGGTTGCCAACCGTGTTGCCGCTGGTAAACGGCCACGCTCGTCTATGGCTCCCACCATTGTGTTTAAAAACCAGGAACCTGTTTTGGCGCTGGGTAGCCCCGGTGGAGCGCGTATTATCGACTATGTTGCGGCTAGCCTGTACCGCATCCTTGCGCTCAATATGCCCGTGGGCGAGGCCATCGCCGAAGGTCACATCATTGCCATGGGGCGTGGCGTGGAGATGGAAAGCGGCAAAGCCGACCCCGCCACGGTGGCAAGGATGCGCGGCAGAGGCCACCCCGTAACACTGCGCGACCAAACCAGCGGTCTGCATGTTATTCACCTTACCGAGCAGGGCTTACTGGGCGGTGCCGACCCCCGGCGCGAGGGCAGTATTGCCGGGTTTTAAGTCGTCATTATGGCTCGCGCGATAAACCAGCCGAGGGTTTTGTAGGAGCGGGCCTGACCGCGATTGATTCCAATCCCTAGCGTTCGTTCTGGTCGCCCTCAGGCGGGCTGGCCACAGCACTCGCTCCACTCGCGGGCCACACTGTCCTACGAAAAACACCGCCCGGTTCCAGCACACAACCTGATCCGTGCCTCATACCCTGTATAACAGCGTGCCCCGCGACCGCAGGGAGTGCTTTGGGTAAGTCGCGCCTACGAAAACACGCTAGGTAGTCAGGCACGTAGGAGCGGGCCTGACCGCGATTGACTCCAATCCCTAGCGTTCGTTCTGGTCGCCCTCAGGCGGGCTCCTACGAAAACACGCTACGCAATCAGGCAGGTCTCGCACTGCTCGCGGCTAGCGCTGGCAGCGTGAGCAAAAAACGGTACTGCGCTGGGCCTGGCGGATTTCTTTTAGCGCCCCTGCGCAGGTTGGGCAGGGTAAGCCCGCGCGGCCGTACACTAGCAGTTCTTGTTTAAAGTAGCCGGGGCGGCCATCCCCGCCCACAAAATCTTTCAAGGTAGTGCCACCTTGGGCAATGGCTTTCTCCAGCACTTGCTTTACGCACATGACCAGGCGCTGGTAGCGCGCTTTGCTGATACTGCCTGCCTCGCGGTCCGGCCGTATACCGGCCATGAACAGTGCTTCATTGGCGTAGATGTTACCCACGCCGACAACCACCCTGCCGTCCATCAGCAGGGTTTTCACCGGAACCTTACGCCCCTTTGCTCGGCTAAATAGGTAGCCTGCATTAAAATCCTCGGACAGCGGCTCGGGGCCCAGGTGCGAAAGTAAATGGTGTTCTGAGGCTTCGCCGCCAAGCCACAACACCGCGCCAAAGCGGCGGGGGTCGGTGTAGCGAAGCAGCTGGCCGCTGTCGAGGGCAAAATCCACGTGATCGTGCTTGGCTGCAGGCGTTCCGGCTGGCACAAAATACAAACGCCCAGACATACCCAAATGCACCATGAGACTGCCCTGATCCAGTTCGACCAGTACGTACTTCGCCCGTCGATTCACGCTGTGAACCGTTTGGTTGCGCAGTAATTCATTAAGGTTGTCGGGCACCGGCCAGCGCAGTTGCGGTTGACGCACCGTTGCCTGGGTGAAAACTCGCCCCTGTAAGTGGGGGCGAATGCCCCGGCATACCGTTTCGACCTCTGGAAGTTCTGGCACAGCGCTACCTCGTATTTGCGTGGGCCAATTCTACCGAAAATATTGCTGATGATCTTTTGAGGTTTCGCGCTCCGAACCTTCGCGACTAACAGCGTGCTTTACGCAGTGTAGGAGCGGGCCTGACCGCGATTAATCCAACCCCTACCGTTCGTTCTGGTCGCCCTCAGGCGGGCTCCTACAAAAACACCGCTTTGTTCCAGCACACCACATGGTCCGTGCCTCATACCTTGTAGGAAGGTGCCTGACCTGCGCTATCCAATAATGACTTATGGCGCTGAAGCCGCGACAATATCGCTTTTTTGGATACGCGTATTCCTATGTCATCACTGTGTTTATTGGGCGTCGATACAGGCGGCACGTTTACTGATTTTGTTGCAGTGGATGGCAGCGGCATACGCTTGCACAAATGTTTGTCGACGCCGGACCAACCCGAGCGCGCAATCTTGCAGGGTATTCGCGCACTGGGCCTGGAAGACCGTATCCAAGATGGTTCGTTAACTGTGGTCCACGGCTCCACGGTGGCCACCAATGCCGCGCTGGAAGGCAAGGGCGTGCGCACGGCGTATATAACAAACCGCGGCTTTGCCGATGTGCTGAGCATTGGCCGACAAACCCGCCGTGAGTTGTATAACTTGTGTCCGGCACCCGTCGCGCCGCCGGTTCCCGCCGAGCTGTGTTTGGAGGTGGACTGCCGGGTGGATGCCCAGGGAAAAGTATTGAAGGCTTTGTCCCCTTCAGAGCTTGAGACACTACGAGAACAACTCGCCGAGCTACAGCCCGAAGCGGTCGCGATTAATCTGCTGTTTTCCTTCCTCAACGACGCCGACGAAAAAGCCATTGCTGCCGCCCTGCCCGACCACCTGTTTTGTTCCCGCTCCAGCGAAGTACTGCCGGAATACAAGGAGTATGAGCGCGGCATGGCAACCTGGCTCAATGCCTGGCTGGGGCCAAAGGTGCAGGGCTATTTGCAGCGTTTGCAGGCGGCCATGCCGCGCACGCCGCTGGCGATCATGCAATCGTCCGGTGGCACCTTAGATGCCACCAACGCGGCAAAACGCGCAGTAAATTTATTGCTTTCCGGGCCCGCCGGGGGCTTGGCAGCAGCCCGCCAACTCGGTCGGATACTGAACCGGCATGCGCTGATTACGTTCGATATGGGCGGCACATCCAGCGATGTCGCGTTGATTGATGGCGATATTGCCCTGACCACCGAGGGCCATATCGGCCCTTACCCCGTCGCGGTACCGATGGTGGACATGCACACCATCGGCGCTGGTGGCGGCTCTATTGCCCACTTGGATGAAGGCGGCCTGCTGCGCGTTGGCCCGGAATCGGCGGGAGCCTCCCCCGGCCCCGCCTGCTACGGCAAGGGCGGGCTGCGCGCTACAGTGACCGATGCCAATGTGGTGCTCGGCCGCTTACCCGATGACGCCCGCCTGGGCGGAAAACTGCCGCTGCAACGTGACGCGGCAACGGCCGCCGTCGCGGCCCTGGCCAGTGAGCTTGGCTTGTCGGTAGAAGACACGGCCGCCGGCATTATTGATATTGCTAACGAGCACATGGTGCGGGCCTTGCGGGTCATTTCCCTGCAGCGCGGCTACGACCCCGCTGAGTTTAGTTTGTGCTGCTTTGGCGGCGCCGGCGGTTTGCATGTTTGCGCGCTGGCCGAGGCACTGGGCACCAACGAGGTCATTATTCCCAACTATGGCGGGGTATTTTCCGCTTTGGGAATGCTGCTGGCCCCGCGAGAGCGACAACTTTCCCGAACGCTTAACCAGGCCCTGGCCACCCTTTCCAGCGATGCATTAGCGCAAGCCTTTGCCGACCTTCGCGATGAAGGCCAGAAGGCCCTCACCGATGAAGGGGTAGCAAGCGATGCCATACAGGCACAAGCCAGTTTGGACCTGTGTTATCAGGGACAGTCCTACACCTTGAATCTGCCTTTTGACGGCAGTATTGAAGACTGCGAAGAGGCCTTCCACCGCGCCCACGCCAAGCGCTACGGCCACCGTTTAGGGCTGCCGGTACAATTGGTGAACTTGCGTCTTGCCCTGCGCGCGCCCGCCGCATTACAGGCGTTGCCGCCACACCAAGGGCAGGCGCAGCGCGAACCCAGCCACCAGCGTGTTGCCTTTATCAGCCAGCCGGTGCCCCGCTACCAACGCGAACAGCTGCAGCCCGGCGACGTACTGGCCGGGCCCGCGCTCATCTGCGAGGCGGTGGCCACAACCTGGCTGGCCGAGGGCTGGCAAGCCCGGCTCGACCCACAAGGTCACTTGCTGCTCATGCGCATCGCGCCATGACATCTGCGTTGGCTCACGCTACAGTGAAAGCCGTCACCCACGGTTTTACAGGCTTGTATGTCGGCAAAACACGCTCCTCCATCGCTCTTTGAGCGCGGCATTAGCCGGCAACGCATCGCCGATGTTCGCGAGCGTTTTCTGCAGCTGAACGCCGAGCGCTTGCTGCGCACTCGCGCGGCCCTGCAGGAACGTCAGCGTATTCTGTTCGACCTGGTTCCTCTGTTGTTCCATGTGAACCACCCCTCTCTGCCTGGCTACAGCAGCAAGGACACGCCCTGCGGCATCGACCGCTTTGAGCCCACGCCCAAACTGGTGGAGCGCGCGCAACAATATATCGCCAGCGGTTTTCACTACCGCGCCCCCGAACACCACCTGATCCACAGCATCTTCATCATGGGTTCCTGCGGCAGTATCGCGCAGGCCGAAGACTCCGACCTGGATGTTTGGCTGTGCCATCGCAATGCCCTGCCCAGTGAGGCACGCAAGCAGTTACGGGAAAAAGCCGAGCATATTAGTCAGTGGGCCGCCGAGCTGGGCCTGGAGTTGCACTTTTTCTTAATGGACAACGAGCAGTTTCGGCGCGGCAAGCGCGAGCGCTTAAGCGCCGAGGGCGCGGGTACCAGCCAGCACTATTTGCTGCTGGACGAGTTCTACCGCAGTGTGGTGGTGGTTGCCGGTCGCTATCCAATCTGGTGGCTGGTGCCGCCAGAAGAAGAGGAAAATTACGACGAATACACCGCCCTGCTCCACGCGCAACAGCATATCGGCCCCGATGAGTCGATTAACTTCGGCGGTGTTGCCGCCATTCCCGCCGGTGAATTTATTGGCGCGGGTGTGTGGCAACTCTACAAGGCCATTGCCTCGCCTTATAAAGCGCTTTTGAAACTGCTGCTCACCGAGGCCTACGCTCGCCACTACCCGAACGTGCAGCCGATCTGCCTCGCCTTAAAAGAACGCGTGTACAACGGCGAATGCGACGCCAACCAGCTCGACCCCTATATCCTTGTATACCAACGCTTGGAGCACTACCTGTCAGAGCGTGGAGAGAAAGACCGGCTGGAGCTGGTGCGCCGCGCCTTTTACTTCAAAACCGGGTTACACCTGTCGCGGCCGGCGGCGAGCAAGCAAGTCGAGCGCCATCAACGCATGAGCGCCCTAGCCAGCCAGTGGCACTGGCAGTCAGAGACCTTACTCAACCTCGACACCCGCCACCGCTGGAAACTGCGGCGCGTGCGTGACGAACACCGCTTTTTGGTGGCGGAGCTGACCAACAGCTACCGCTTCTTGCAAGACTTCGCCGCCCACAGCCAGCAGTCAGCGCTAATTAACTCAGAGGAAATGACCCTGCTCGGCCGCAAGCTCTACGCCGCCTTCGAGCGCAAGCGGCACAAGGTAGAGTGGCTCAACCCCGGCATCGCCCCCGACCTTTCCGAGCAGCAATTGTATTTCCACACCCTGGGCTTTGGTAATCAGCGCCGCTGGGCAGTGAGTGCCAGCGCCCGCCACGACTTCGAGAGCGGCGCCGTTCTCAAGGAAGACGAACACCTGAGCGGCCTGTTGTGCTGGTGTTACTGCAATGGCTTGGTCAAAGAGAATAGCCGCCTGCGGCTTAGCAGCCGCAGCCAGGGCGTGAGCGAGGCCGATTTGAACCGCCTGGCCACCTGGCTGCACGCCCACTTACCCAAACGTCTGCCCGCCGCAGACCCTGCCCAGCACGCCGCTTTTACTCGCCCCAAGGTGCCACTGTACACCCTGTTTTGCATTAACCTCGGGCAGGACAGTCTCAGCCAGCTCAGCAGCCAGGGCATTGGCCAGCACAGCAGCTGCTATCCCGTGGCCAACGTGGAGATGGTGGTGTTGAACAGCTGGGGAGAAGTGTCGTCGATGGCCTTTACCGGCGGCGAGGCCCTGCTCAACACGCTGCATGCATACCAGCAGTTGACGATTGCCGCCGCCAGCGGCAGCTCGCCGCCGAAAATCGACATACTGTGCTTCAATGACCCGGGTGAACGGCTGGCGCGGCGACTGATGGGCCTGGCTGCGGGCGTGCAGCCCTGCTTTGAAAATACCGAGGCCAACACCCGCTATATTCTGAAACTGGCCGATGGCTTTCACATTCTGCAGCAGCGCAATAACGAGCTGGATGTGGTCAATGCCGACAGCTATAGCGAGCTAATTCAGTGCCTGGAGCGCGGCCAAAGCCGCTTTAGCCCGCTGCGCATGGACCGCCACTGCCTGCCCAACTCTGCATTGGCCAGTATTATCGATACCTGTCGCAGCGACGACTGCTATATTTTTGTGCACCTGCGCGCGACCTTGGTGGATATTTTTCTGCGCGATGAACGCGGCTCGCTAATCTATTTGCCGGCCGAAAGCAGCGCCCCCGACGCGCTCATCTATCAGCTGCTGCAATTTCTTCAGCATTCACGCAAGGAGCAGGGGCTGCGTCACCGGGTGCGGCTCTACAAACTCATTCAGCACGACGGCCGCTGGCAGAGTCGCCCCCTTCAGGCACCGCCAGCACAGCAATCGCCACTGTATCTGGAGGCCACCGCCCACGCCCGTCAGCGCGCTCGCCCGGTATTTGATGTGCGCTGGAACAACCAGCAACTGTATTATCGCGATGAGGGTGCCAAGCTGTTTACCCGGCTGGCAACGCAGCTGGTGGAGCGCTATCCGAAACAGCGGCACTTTGCGATTGACCGGGTGAATCTGGGGAATAAACCGCCGCAGCAAACCACGGTGTACATGCGTTACAAACGCTACTTGGAAGAGCTTATCCAGCGAGAAGTCGACAGGCTCCACACCTCGTAGCGGCGTTAAATGTCCAGCGCCTCGCCGATTTGATCCTGCGCACAGCGCTGCAATAATTCACTCAGCGACTGCTGCTCGCGCTGACAGAACCATTGCTGGCCATCCCAACTAAAGTGATAACCGCCGCTGCGCGCCGCAAGCCACAGTTCCCGGTTCGCCGCCTGCCGACTAAAAATCAGGGCGCTGCCATCCGGGCATGTCAGGGTTAACACGCTGCCGGCGATCTCGCAGTCTACGTCGACCGACAACGTATCCACGGCGTCCTCAATCGTCTCGTAGAGGGTGTCGAGCACATCGTGAAATTCCACTTCATTCATTGCCATCACATCCTGAAAATTTGCCGGCCAGTATAGCAAGCTCAGCTCATCACCGACGAGCGCTGCGGTGCATCCAGGCGCGGGCAGCGCTATACTACGCGCTTATTTTTTCGGGGGTGTATTCATGACCGCGCAACGCCGTATCCACCTTGGCTGGGCCACTGCACTGCTGTGCCTCGCTCTAGCCGCGTGCGGACAAACCGGGCCACTGGTCTTGCCCAGCGAAGACGCCGCCCCCGCCAGCCCTCAGAATTAGAGATTACGCATGACTGCATTCCACTACCAGAACGGCGAATTATTTGCCGAAGACGTTTCACTGCGCGATATCGCCCAACACTATGGCAGCCCCTGCTATGTGTATTCGCGAGCCTATCTGGAGCAGCGTTTTAAGGAATACAGCGACGCCCTACAAGGTCAGGATCACCTGGTCTGCTATGCGGTAAAGGCCAACTCCAACATTGCCGTATTGAATGTTCTGGCCCGCCTGGGCGCAGGTTTTGACATTGTCTCGGTCGGCGAACTGGAGCGGGTACTGGCCGCAGGGGGCCAGGCCGATCGCGTTGTGTTTTCCGGTGTCGGCAAAACCGCAGAGGAAATGCGCCGCGCGCTGGAAGTGGGTATTTACTGCTTTAACGTTGAGTCCGAGGCCGAACTAGAGCGCCTCAACGAGGTGGCTGGCGAATTTGGCAGCAAGGCGCCGGTTTCCATCCGCGTAAATCCCGATGTCGACGCCAATACCCACCCCTATATTTCCACGGGCCTGCGCGACAATAAATTCGGTATCGATATTGCCCGCGCCCCCGCCGTCTATGCGCGCGCCGCTAGCCTCGAACACCTGGACGTGAAGGGCGTTGATTGCCACATCGGCTCCCAGCTCACCGACACCAGCCCCTTTCTGGACACTGTCGACCGCTTGCTGGCCCTGCTCGATGAGCTGGCAGCGCAGGGCATTCAGATCAAGCATTTGGACCTGGGTGGTGGCCTGGGCGTGCGCTATCGCGACGAAGTTCCCCCCTCCACGGCCGACTATATTGCCGCTATTCGCCAGCGCTTGGGCGACCGGGCGGTGAAACTGATGTTTGAGCCGGGCCGCTCTATCGCCGCCAACGCCGGTGTGCTGCTGACCAAGGTGGAGTTTTTGAAGCTCAACCCGCACAAGAATTTCGCCATAATCGACGCGGCCATGAATGACATGCTGCGCCCCTCGCTGTACCAAGCGTGGATGGATCTACTACCCGTTAGCCCGCGCAGCGACGGCGAAGCCCGCCTGTACGACGTGGTGGGGCCGGTGTGTGAAACCGGTGATTTTCTCGCCAAAGACCGCGAGTTGCGCATTGAAAGTGGCGACCTGTTGGCACTGGCATCGAGCGGCGCCTATGGATTTACCATGAGTTCCAATTACAATAGCCGAGGACGCGCCGCAGAAGTGATGGTCGACGGCGACCAACACTACCTTATTCGCGCGCGTGAAACTGTCGCCGACCTGATGCGTGGCGAAGCCGTACTGCCGGAGTAAACTCCGCGCGCTGGCCCGCCCAGCAGCAGTGGCCCCCGCATCGTTGAACTGCGCCACCGGCGAGGCGCCGCACAGGACATACGATGCAGCTACGCTTTACCAAAATGCATGGCCTGGGCAATGATTTCGTGGTTGTCGATCTCATTACCCAGCGCTTCAAGCTCAAGCCCCACCACGTTCGCAAAATTGCCGATCGCCATTTTGGCATTGGTTGCGACCAGGTATTGGCGGTGGAAATTCCCACCCAACCCGAGGTGGATTTTCGCTATCGAATCTACAACGCCGAAGGCAGCGAGGTGGAACAGTGCGGCAACGGCGCACGCTGCTTTGCACGCTTTGTGCGCGACAAGCGTCTGACTGGCAAACCGCGCATTCGCGTGGAAACCCTCGCCGGTATCATCGAACTGGAAATTACCGAAAACCGCGAAGTGCGCGTGGATATGGGCGCCCCGGTATTAAGCCCTGCGGACATTCCCTTCGACGCGGCCGAGCAGGCCACCGATTACGCACTGGACGTCGACGGCCAGACCTGGCAGGTCGGCGCCGTGTCGATGGGCAATCCCCATGTGGTGTTGCCCGTGGAGAATGTCGACACCGCGCCCGTTGAGCGCGTTGGCCCCATTGCCGAGAGTCACCCGCGCTTTCCCCAGCGTGTAAACGTCGGCTTTATGCAAGTTGTCGACCGCCGAAATATCCGCCTGCGCGTCTTTGAACGCGGTGTTGGCGAAACACTAGCCTGTGGCACTGGCGCCTGCGCAGCCGTTGTCGCGGGTATTGTGCAGGGCCGGCTCGATAATCAGGTGAATGTCACATTGCCGGGCGGCAAGCTCAGCATCGACTGGCCGGGGCCCGGGCAGCCCGTTATTATGACGGGGCCCGCGACCACGGTCTTTGAAGGGCAAATTCAGCTTTAGCGGCACGCCAGCCAGCAATAATAAGGATGCACTGTGGACACAGCCAAACCTAAAGAAGACGGTCTTCCCAGCGAAGACGATGTTGCGCGCTATCTGCGAAACCACCCCGGTTTCTTTTTGCAGAACGAAGACATTCTGGCCGAGTTAAAGCTGGCCCATCACAGCGGCAAAGCCGTCAGTTTGCTGGAGCGCCAAGTGGAAGTGTTGCGCGAGCGCAATATGGATATGCGTTCACGCATGAGCAACCTGCTGGACAACGCCCAGCACAACGACGTGATTTTTGAGCGCAGCAAGGCGCTGATTCTCGGCATGCTGGAAGCCCGTCGGCCGGAAGAATTGAGCAACACCCTGTGCCGCCGCCTGGTGAATGATTTCGACATGATCGACTACGCCAGCCTGACCTTATTCGGCGACCCATCAAAAATGGGCAACACACAACTGCGGGTGGTCAGCCCGGAAACCGCCCAGCAACATATCGGCAGCTTGTTGCGTGGCGGCAAGGGCGTGTGCGGTGTATTGCGCGGCGAGGAGTTAAGTTTTCTGTTTGGCAAACACGCCGACCACATTGGCTCGGCGGCGCTGATTCCCATTAAACCGGGGAATATCGACGGCGTCTTGGCCATCGCCAGCAAGGACCCACAACATTTCAAATCCAGCATGGGCACCCTCTTCCTCGACTACATTGCCGAGGTAATCAACCGGGTATTGCCGAAACTGATGCGCGGCCCGTTTATTAGCTAAGCGTCGCGCCTGCGCCCCAAAACACTCCCGAACAAAGGGTTCGGGTGGATTTGGTCGCGGTCAGGCCCGCGCCTACTTATCGAGCTTTTTCAAAAATACCTGCACTTCGCGCTCGGTTTGTTTATCGCCCTTGCGCGCGGCGGCTTGCAGGGCCTGCTGCCAAGCCGCGCGTGCCGCGGCGACATCGCCAAGCTGCTGGTGAGCACGACCGAGCAGTTTCCAAGCCGCCGAGTAATCGGCGTCCTGTTCCACACAGCACTGCAAGTGCTCAGCCGCTTCAGCGGGCTGTTTGTCATCGAGCAAGGCTTTACCCAAACCGAACCGCAGCATGGCGCTGTCTTGGCCTCGCGCCAGCATTTTACGCAGCGCATCAATATTCATGACTGATGGCTCAAGTGCGGCATCGGCAAATCCGGCAACTGCTGTCCCTGCAAAAGCAGCCCTTCGCGCAACATCGACGCCGCCAGTTCGGCGTCGCCGAGATGTTCCAGCAAGCGCGATAATTCAAAGCATACCGTCGCCGAAGGCGCGATGCGATGAGCACTTTCCAGGTATTCGCGCGCTTTGCCCCACAGCTCATTACGCAGACAAATACGCGCCAGCGCCAGCAGCAGCTGGGGGTTATTAGGTTGCTCTTTCAGCCAGGACTCGGCAACGCGCAGCTGTCGGGCGGGGTCGTCATTGATCGCCGCAAACAACAACACCAGTTCGTCGCGCCACTGCTGTTTAATGGCAGCGCGAACTAATTTGCTGGCCTCGCTGCTACGCCCCAGCGACAGCAGCGCCGGCACCATGTCTTCCAGCAGTTCACTGCGAAGGTGGCTGCTTCGCCCCAGCTGCTGCCACCATTTGAGCAGCGGCTCGGCGTCGCCACCGTGGCGCAACCGCAGCAATTGGCCGCGCAGGGCTTCGAGTTCCAGCTCTCGCCGCGCCGACTCCTGAAGCAATTTCCGCTTGTTCAATTCCGGCAATAGCGCCAATAACGCCTGCCAATCACCCAGGCCGCGATAGGCACGCGCGAGCAGCAGCAGCGTTGCGGGTTGACGCTCGGCACTTTTACCCAAGCGGTTCAAGGTTGCCAATGCCTCTTCCAACTGACCGTTGTCGAGTTGCAACTCCGCCTGTGTGAGGGCTGCCGCAAGACCCGCTTGAGTGCCGCAGTTCTTTGCCTGGCTCAGCGCCTGGAGTGCGCCGCGCTCATCGCCCAAGCGCTGGCAGGCACGCGCTGCCAGTAAATAATTAATCAGCGGTTTGTCGCTACTGGCACTCGACAGCAGCAAACGCTTGGCCTGCAACCAGTTGCCCTGGGTATAGGCGATGACCCCACGGTGACTGCGTTGACGCTCGCGTTGCTGACGCCGCTGACCGCGCAGGGCGCCCAACTTGTCAGACAGGCGTGCACTGCGGCGCAACAGGCTGAACAGCAACCACACCACAAACAAGAATAGCGCCAGCAGCGCCAGCGCTACCCACAGGGTCATCTCAACAGTGGTATGGCCATAGGCCAACAAGACATAGCCGCTGTCGTACTGAATCGCCACCGCAATCGCGGCGGCAGCGGCCAGCGCAAACAGTGCCGCGAGAAACAGGATCATTGGCCCACCTCGCGCTGCCAGCGGCGGGTTTTGCTGTAGTCCTTCAGGGCCCGCAGCGACGCAGAAATATCCGGACGCTCGGCGCGAATCTCAGCCGCTCGCAGTTCTTCCAAAGATGCAGCCAGCGCCTGACTGCCATCATTCAGTGGGTAGTAGCGCTCCAGCCATGCCAGCGCCTTATCCAGCGAGCGGCGGTACAGGGCCGGGCGCTCTGCCAACAATGCCAATTGCGCCTGCTCCAGCATCATTCGCAAACTGGCGCGCAGGGCGGTCGCCTGCTCCGGCGCCAGCTCGGCCTTGAATTTTTCATCGTGCTGACGAATGCGCACATAGCTGCGCAACTTCGCCCAAGCGCGTTCAAATCCTGCTTTCAAGCCCTCCTGCCAGGAGGCGTCTCTCGCCGGCTGAGGCTCAGCTTGATAGCTCGGAGCCTCGTAGACCGCCAGCGACTCGGCAGCGTCCGCCAGACCTTGCAATTGCAGGTAGGCACCCTCCAGATCAAAGCTGGAGCTGCCCTGCAAGGCAGCGAGTTCTGCCGCCAGCGCTTCCCTCACCGGGTATAACGCCGGATCATCTAGCTCGCGCAAAATAGTATCGGCACTGGCTAACAACTGCGCTGCGGCGCGACTGTCACCACTGAGCTGCAAGCGTTGATTGGCCAGTCGCAATAAATACTCGGCCTCGGCCAGTAACCAGTCATTGCGGTCGACCGAACTGAGGCTTTGTACTTTGTCGCTCAGCTGTTGAATTTGTCGCTGAACAACCGCGCGCTGCTGATCCAGTGCGCTGTCGAGTTCGGTCAGTCGTTCGCGCTGGCGGTCCAGCGCTGTCGCACTCGATTGACTGCGCTGATCAAGGCCCTGCACCTGCGCAGTGATATCGCTGAGGAATTGCGCGCTCTGCTGCTGATTGAGATAGATAAGTTGGTAATACAGCCAGGCAGCCGCTGCCAGCGCGGATAGCGACACCAGCAGAGCCAGCGTTGCCACGGCGCCCGCTTTGCCAGACTTGCTCTTGGCAGCAGGTGTTTTTTGCGACGGCGTTGAAGTGGTTGGGGTATCGTCGGCGGCTACCGCCACGTCCTTGTTGTCATTTTGGGTTTCCGACATTGTGTTCTCTCTGCCACGTTTTTATCGCCGCCAGCGTCGCTGCTGTACCGGCATTTTCTGCAAGAAGGGTATGTCTAAAACCGGCCTCTTGGGCCAGTTGCTGCACCCGCGCACTGGGTAGAACCAGGTGGTACTGATCGCGCCGCGCGGGGGCAATGCGCTGGGTAAATTGCTGTAATGTGTCGCCGCTGTTCAGGCATACCAACTGAATCGACGCCGCCTCTAACTGCGACTGTAAATCATCGGCGGCCTCACCCGGCCCACAGCGCTGATAGCACTCAGCATAGTCTACCCGCGCGTTGCGTTCACGGAGTTTTTGCGCCAACTGCTCGCGGCCACCGCAGCCGCGAACAATCAACACTCGCTGCCCGTCAACCCCGTTAAACGCCGCGCTGGCCAGCAAGCTGTCGCTGTCCATCGCGCCGCCTTGTTGCGCCTCCAAGGGCGTAAGCGCACCGGCAGGCCACGGCCAGTCATGGAGCGCTTTGGCCGTGGCAGCGCCGATGGCGTGACAGCGCACACCCAGCGGGTACTGCGGCCATAGATCATCGATCAAGGCCATACCGCAGTCCACGGCGTTCACGCTGATGAAAATAATGTGCTGGTAAAGGTCCAGGTCCAATAGGCAGCGACGCGCGTGCTGATAGCGCTCGTCGTTTTCGGCCAGGGGAATGATGCGCAGCAGCGGTTGCACCCAGACCTGAGCACCAGCGGCAACCAGGGCGCTGCGCAATTCTTCGTTGCGGCCCTCGGGCCGGGTGATAAGAATGCGCAGGCCCTGCAGATCAGTGCTGCTGGTCACCGTAAACCGCCGCCAAAATGTCACCCGCACCCTGAGCCAGCAGTGCCTCGGCAACCGCCACACCAAGGGCTTCTGGGTCGGCCGCCGGTGCACTTAATTCTGCGCGCAATACGCGGCTGCCATCGGGTTCGCCCACCAGCGCACGCAGCCACAAGTGGTCGTCGCGGCTGTCGTCAGTAATGGCATAACCGGCAATCGGCACTTGGCAGCCACCTTGTAAGCGCGTGTTCATGGCGCGCTCGGCCATCACTTTGGCCGCGCTGTCTGCGTCGTGCAGCGGCGCCAGCAGTTCACGTACCCAGTTGTCGTCCAAGCGGGTTTCAACGCCCACCGCACCCTGACCGCAAGCGGGCAAGCTGTCTTCAACATTCATAAAGGAGGCGATCCGCTGCTGCAGTTCCATGCGAATCAAACCGGCTGAGGCTAAAATAATGGCATCGAACTCGCCGTCGTCTAACTTGCGCAGGCGGGTTTGCACGTTGCCGCGCAGGCTACTGATCTGCAAGTCGGGGCGCCGGGCGCGCAACTGGCATTCGCGACGCAGACTGCTGGTGCCCACTCTCGCCCCTTGCGGCAGGGCGTCGACGTCGGCGTAATGGTTGCTGACAAACGCATCGCGGGGATCTTCACGCTCGCAGATAATTGCCAGCCCCAGGCCTTCGGGAAATTCCATCGGCACATCTTTCATCGAGTGCACGGCAATATCCGCTCGGCCATCAAGCAGTGCCTGTTCCAACTCTTTAACGAACAGCGCCTTGCCGCCAATTTTCGACAGCGGCGAGTCCAGCAGCTGGTCCCCGCGGGTGGTCATGCCAAGCAGTTCAACCTGCAGCCCCGGGTGACAGGCTTCCAAGCGGGCTTTGATATATTCCGCCTGCCAGAGAGCAAGCAGACTTTCGCGGGTGGCAATGCGCAGCGTGCGCGAGGGCTGTTCAGACATGATTAGCGTGGGTCCGTGTAAAGCATCAGCGCCGTATCATACGCCAGCCGCCTGACAGACTAAACCGCCCAACTCATCGGCGCGCGTCAGTTTGGCGCAAATGCCGTCCAGCCATTCATCCAGGTGCTGGCGCTGCCCGGTCGCACCGCGCCGAGATAGTTGGCGCCCTGATCCCAAAATTCGCCTTCGGGAACCGCGACAGCCCCCTGCCCGGCGGGAGACTTACTGCCGACGCGAAAATCAGGCACGCGAACCGGGTCAACCGGCACGCTGAACTCTGGCGAGATGTCGCGGCGTGCCAGCGAGGCGAAATACGCCGCTTCATCAAAGCCGCCGTCGTCGTCTTGCTTGCCGAGTTCTTCAATAAAGTGACTGCGACCATCGCGACCGTTGTTATACAGCAGCAGGCCGCCAAAGCTCATCATTCCCGTCGATAGCCGGTTGGCACTGACGCGCCCTTTGATATCGATAGTTTCACCGGAGAAGCCGCTGATAATCATATTGTGAAAGTGGCCGCCGGTGCCGCGCCGCAGAGTCATGGCGCGCTGGTATTTATCGTCGCTGTTAAGCGACAGCAGCGTTACATTGCAGAACTGCGGCTCCGAGATTGGCTGGGCATCCTCGCGGCCATTGCGGTTGTCTGCCTCGATGGCATTGTCACCCATACCCGGATACTGCAGCACCTGCAGAAACTGCACCCGGCCGCGCCACCCCATATCCCAGTCCAGCGAGTCATCGGCAGCGCCACTAATGAGGATATGCTTCATATCCACCGTGCCGCCAAAAATCTCTATGCCGTCGTCGGAAGCGCGATGTACCTGCACGTGGCGCACAATGGTATTACTGCCGCAGCCCCCCAGCGTTAGGCCGTTGAGTTCGTTATTGGCATACACCTCGTACCCCGCGAACTCCACGCGCACAAATTCCAGCACGCCGCAGTTGTCGCGGCTGTCGACACCGCCGAACATCCCTCGCGTATCGCTGGTCGGCACCCCTTCTACCTGTGCATCCAGGGTATTTACCGGCGCATTGCCGAGCAGTACCAGACCACCCCAGTCGCCGGCCTTGCGCCCCCCTTCCGGCTGCGCGCTGGTAAAGACAATCGGCGCATCGGCGCGGCCGCGCGCCATAATTTGGCCGTCGCGGGTGACCACCAGGGCGCTGCCGGGCTGGCCCAGCACCACCGCACCAGGTTCGATCGTTAGCGTGGCAGCGGCCTCAACATAGACAATGTCGTCGAGAATCCACGTTTTATCCGCGGTCCACACGTGATCGCCGTGCAGGGAGCCGCTGACAAGCTGCTCGTGTCCGCGCCCCAATACCCACCATAGCGATACGGCAAGCAACAGCGCGGGCAGCAGCAACCACAGCCACCAGCGCCGGGAACGCACGGCCTCTTCAGCTGGCTGCTGCGACTGCCAGTCCATCATCTCGGCAATGTCGGGGTTAACGGGTTTGCGCGAATGCTGGGAGGCACGCAGCTCGCCGTCAGCGTTGATCACTCTGAGGCTGCGCCCGAGGTCACGCATCTCCCGATGTCGGCTCATCGCCGCTTCGTTGATCAGCTCGCGACGGTAATCCGAGTCGCGCAGCAAGGTGTCAAAATGAATACTTCGGCCGTCCTGGGCCTGCTCAAAAGCAGCTTTTAGTTGCCACAATTGCTCCACTAATTTGGCGCGCGGCGCAGTCGCCTGGGTCATGGCGGGTCCTTACTTCACAGGAGTTTTCGGCACGCGAAATTATGGCCACGCTATATTACATAAACGTTACGGCGGTGAGTGGCAGCCTCGGCGCAGACAGCCCGCGAGAGCGCGGTAATTTCTGCTATACTCTGCCGCTTTTCCGATGGGCTGCCCGCGCAGCGCCCAATGACACAGGACCTGTTTGCAATGAGTGACAAAGAGCCGGCTATCAAACCTTGGGGTGGGCGTTTCAGCGAGGCCACCGACCAGTTTGTTGAGCGCTTCACCGCGTCGGTGAGCTTTGACCAACGCCTCTACCATCACGACATCAACGGCTCGCTGGCCCACGCGGCCATGTTGGCGAAAGTCGGCGTACTCAGCGAGGACGAGCTCAAGCAGATCCAAACCGGCCTGGAAGAGATTCGCAGCGAAATTGAAGCGGGCGAATTCAACTGGTCGATAAGCCTTGAAGACGTGCACATGAATATTGAAGCGCGCCTGACCGACAAGATCGGCATTACCGGCAAGAAGCTGCACACCGGCCGCTCGCGCAATGACCAGGTCGCCACCGATATTCGCCTGTACCTGCGCGACGAGATTGGCAGCATCTGCAGCGAAATCACCCGCCTGCAGCAAGGTCTGGTGGCACTGGCGCGCCGCGAAGCCGACACCATCATGCCCGGCTTTACTCACCTGCAAACTGCCCAGCCGGTGAGCTTTGGCCACCACATGCTGGCCTGGAACGAAATGCTGGAGCGCGACTTTGGCCGCCTGCAGGACTGCGCCGCGCGC
>TARA_B100000674_G_scaffold497346_2_pt1 | contig 55655 bp, 44 predicted proteins | sample TARA_B100000674 | Tara Oceans TARA_B100000674 (sample SAMEA2622759) | marine metagenome | biome: marine biome (ENVO:00000447); feature: surface water layer (ENVO:00002042); material: "saline water (ENVO:00002010), including plankton (ENVO:xxxxxxxx)" | depth 5 m | reverse complement strand
GCCGATAGCCGGCTCGCCGGCGCGAGATCCGTCTCTGCGGTCAGTTGCTCCCAGGTCAGTGATCTCGCTTCGCGAAATGCGGAATCATCCAGCGCCATCTGGCCGTCCGGCCCGGTCACATCGACTACCCGCCCCGGCGCACGCAGAACTCTGTCATCGCTGCCCATGTCGACAAACATACCCGCTCGCACAAGCGCTGCGATATTCATCCATTCATCGCGGGTACGCACGTACGAGAAGGGAATGCGGGCCTCAAGCATCGCCTTTTGGCATTCCTCTGCGGTCATCTCACCAACTAATGCCTGAATATGATCTATTACCGACTTATTGTGTTCACCCAGCTCCCACGCATTGGCGAGATTCTTAACATTCGCTGGCACCGGGGATTGCCACGGCGAAAGAATTTCATAACCCTCTGAAACCAGGGTTTGAGTTAAGCCGAGGTAATCAAAAAAGCGCTGCGCCATTTCGGGCTTAATGGGCATAAACATCATTAGCCGCTGATCTTTCGACCGGTAGGCATGTGTCACGAAATTGTTTGGCAAGAACTGATACAAGCCCGCCAATTTCTTTTCACTAATCTCCGCAGAATCAGACTCGTCAAAGGCCATTACTTTCATGGAATCCGGCAAGGGCTTATTGGACAGCACAACATCGCCAGTGCGAATTTTTTCACCGCGAAACACGAAACTGCGCGCACATGTAGACAGCCCCGCCGCCGCTAACGGCGCTTCGATAAGCTGGCCAGCCGCACCGCTCTGACGTGCATGCAATGCCGCTAATACCGCGACGGCACCATGCATGGCACCAAACGTGGAGCAGGGAGCCAAAGACATATAGTGCGGCGGGAAATTAAACTTATCCCGCAGCATATCCATCCGATACAAACTCGTTGCCGCACACAGCACGCCCTCCCAGGCTTGTATCTCGCGACGTGCGACGTCGGCTGCTGAAAACCCCGGCAAGGAAAGGTAGATCAAGGATGGATTGACCGCTTTTAACGATGCCCAACCCAGGCCCAGACGGTCCATCACCCCCGGCCGAAAATTCTCGATAACAACATCTGCCGCTGTTGCTAACTGCCGTGCTCGGGCTTTACCCTGCGCGCTTTTCAGGTCGAGCTCGATCAGCGTTTTATTGCGATTAACGACGCGATACTGCTCGTCCGGCAACTCTGGCGACCCCGGCTGGGTCACGCGAATTACCCGTGCTCCCTGGTCAGCTAACAGCATTGCCGCCAGCGGTCCCGCATAGTAATGCCCAAAGTCCACAACGGTCAGGCCGACCAAGGGGCCACTATTGGTGCTTGTACGATTCATCAGCTGTCCAAATAAGGTGTTTATCAGTAGGGAAAATAGCTGCGGGTTTCGAACTTCCAGGACTCGCCGTCATGCAGATAGCGGTCCTCGTAGTAACCGCCATTTTTACTGGACAGCGCGTCCGGCAAGCCACGAATCTCCACTGAGCAACGCCCGGTCGCTCTGTCGCCATCAATGTCGATCAGGTGGTTGTGGATGAATGGTTTGGGCGCCAGCGCGACCATATCCTTATAGAAGGCTCGCATGGCTTCCCTGCCTTCCACTTTGCCAAAACTGCCTTTGCCATCATCAACATTTACATTGATGTAGGCCTGTTCGGCAAACAACTGCATCAGGCTATCCAGATCGGCGGCTGCAATCGCATGGCAGTAGCTAGCCACCAGATCGCGAATTTCCTCTTTCGCCTGCAGCCGCGCCAATATCGCGTTATCACTCATACATACTCTCCCCTGTTATGCATCGAGCATAACAAGTTGGCCCTACCACGCTGTATGGGCTAAAACGTCGAGATTTCCTGTCATATGGAACCAGAGCCAGCCGAACGAAATACCTGACCAGTGCTAACCGTGCGTGATACCGGGCTCGCCGACTCAATTGGGTATACCCGGGCCGTCCGTTTACCTGCCGACACATACCGCGCCCGATACTCGCTTGGCGCTAACCCCGTCCAGCGCTTGAATGAACGTGTAAACGCACTCGGGTCATCAAAACCCATTAAAAAGGCGCTGGTGGTTACGCTTAGATCACTGCGTTTTAAATACGCCATTGCCGCTTCTCGGCGCGCATCGTCTTTAATTTTTTGGTAGGTGGTTCCTTCACGCTTTAACTTGCGGCGCAAGGTGGACGCGGACGTATGCAAGCGATCGATAATTTCATCGAAGCTTGGCATCGGACGGGTAAAGTCTGAACCGATTAGATAGCGAATCTTGGCAGTGATGCTGTCATCCTTATCCTGCGGAGCCAGTAACAGCTCGTAGGGGGCCGTTTCCACAAAATCCATCAAGGCTTGTTCGGAGTGCACCATTGGCGCATCGAGATAACTACTATCAAATACCAGGCTATTCTCCTGCTGATTAAACCGGATCTCGCAGTCAAATAGTTCACGGTAGGCATCCAGGCTATGGCAGGGATTCCTCACCAGGTTTACCTCGCGCAAATCCATGTACTGACCACTAAGCCATGCCCAGAACCGATGCAGAATGTACATGTAGTGGACGGTTTTAAATTGCGGAGCCGTCCCCATATCCTGGGTACATATACTCAGCGTTGCACGGTCGCCGTCGCGGCGAAGAGTAAAACCCCAGCCCGGCAAACCATACAGGCTGTAAAATTCTGTCGCACGCGCAATGGCTTGCTCCAGCGTTCGGCAGTGGGCGACTATCCGGCACAGCATACGGAACCCGCCGACGGGGTCGCGCTCAGTGCCCGGTAGCCCGAACCAATGTTTATGAGTGGCGTAGGCGACTTTTTGCAGCAGCTTACAGTAAAGGTCTGCGGGCACCGCCAAATCATGGGGGTGCAGCTCATCTTGCCTGGGCAATATAAGCCCCGTTGATTCCAGCAACTCATCAACATCGGCGCCATATTTGTGTGCAGATGCGAGCAATTTTTGCGCTTGCTCAGCAGGCATAGTTCTTATAGACATTATCTACCTCCCGACTTTTTTATTTTGTGCCGTCGTCCCGTAAATTCTCCCGTTTACTACTTATACTTTGTGAAACAATCGGTTCTCGATTAGCATCACGAAGATATTGATCGCTTTTTCCGCCGAGCCAACCTGGCGCCCTCTCTGCCGCCAAATAATTCCCATCAATGCCCCCAGGAATGCCGAGGCGATGTCCTCGCTGTCGAGCTCGCGCGGTAATTCACCGCGTTGTTTTGCCGATTCAAATACGCTCACGAGCCTGTCGTTCAGCGTACCGTTGCGATGTGAAAACATTTCACGCAGCTCGCTGTCCCGGACAATATCGATTGTTGCGCCAGCGAGGAAAGGCGAATACTCCGGGTGCGATGCATAGCTATCCAGTGTCTCTGTCATCAAATTGCACAGCTGATCCCGCAAGTGGCCCCGCTGTGAGAACACACGTTCGTAGCGCGGCCTTAGGTCATCAAAAATTTCATCAAACAACGACACATACAGCGCGAGCTTCGAATCAAAGTACTGATACAGCGTGGCCGGCGTTACATGAATGTCTTTGGCAATGTCCTTAAAGGAGGTCGCGGCATAGCCTTTCGCCGTAAAAATATGCATCGCACTGTGTCGAATACGCGCAATGGTTTCCTCTCGTCGACTGCCCGCCGGGCGCCCCACTCGGCGCCCTTTCGGGGCGGGGTCGCGCTGGCCAGCGGTCTGCGTATCAGTCGTTTTATTCAATGCTTCGGCTACCTAATTACGTGACTCATTCTCGTGTCGCCACCGGTTAATTTCATAACGACACTTATATAACTTACACGTTAGTTAGTTTTTTGCAAGTTAACTTTCACGCCTCCACAGGGGAGCATCGAAAATAGCGTGAACACGCTTATACAGGCGTTGAAATTTCGCTACGACACACAAAAAGCCCCGCCTGACGGCATGCCAGGCGGGGAATCGCAGGAATAGAGGGGCGGGGAATCAGGCGTACTGAGATTCCCGCGCATTGACGAATAAATAGCAGCCAGAGTCTTTGGGAATCTCTTTTAGTGGCTGGTTAATCATCTCCGCGGTTGGGCCGTATTTCTGAGCGAGCGGCTTCAGTTTTTCAAGATCGAACTTGTACAAGCGCGCCGCGTTTTCAGCAAAAATTTTCCGGCGGTCGCTTTCCGATACCTCAGGGAAGGTCAGCTGCAACGATTCAATGTTGTAGGGGAAAGTACCCTCGTAATGCGGATAGTCGTTGCCCCAACAGATTTGATCAACAGTGACATGCTCGCTGCCCTGTAGCTCTTCAATACTGGGGAAGCTGGCGCCGTAATAACAATTGCGTTGCGCGTAATAGCTGGGCGGCTCTTTAAGTACCCAATCTTCTGACTTGAACTCCACCTCGCCAAGCGACCCCGCCTTCGCACCGTAATGTATCTTGTCCAAAAGGCTCAGTACGGCCGGCGCCCATGAGCAACCGGATTCGGTCAATATATACTTCAGGTTAGGGTAGCGCTCGAACACACCGCTAAGCAGAAGGTGGCTGTAACCGCGCTTGCCGAAGTAGGCCACTTCAGACATCCACACGGCACTGGCCACAGCGCCCTTACCATAGTTCGGCAAACCCTGGCCTGAGTGCTGGTTCATAACCAAATCACAGTCCTGGATTGCAGCGAACAAGGGGTCCCAATCCGGGTGATAGAGTGGCTTCAACCAGGTACAGTCCTCGGGAATTAACGGCAGCAGAATACCGCCACGCAAACCCGCTTTTGCAATCCACTCTACGTCTTTGATTGCCTCTTCAATACTGTTCGGCAATATCAAACCCACGCCCGCTCTGCGATCTGGGTCTTCATCACAAAAGTCTTTCAGCCAGCGGTTATGGGCACGGATACCCTGCAGGCAGTACTCGAAGTTTTCTGGGCGCGGCGGCTGCGCGGTAACAATACTCTCACGGAAAAAGGGTGGCAGCGTATTTGGATAAATTACCTCGCCAACAACGCCCTGCCCGTTTTGGTCGGCGTTACGCTCCTCGCCGTCCCAGTTTTTGTTTTTCTTTTTCCCAACGTGGTTACGCGACGGGTTTTTATAGCCACTCCGCCACTCATCGAATGCCTTTTGATATTTCGGCTCAAGGTATTCTCGGTATTGATCTATGCTGCCACCCGCGTGGCTGTCTGCAGTAATGAGGGTATACGGCTCAAGACTCATCTTCGTACTCCTGGTTTAAATGGTTGACCACGCGTAGTGGCTCGTCGAGCCACTGCCGGAAACAGGTCTATTAAAAAACTTTTCTGAATTCGATCCCGTAAACGCGTGGTTCACCGGGGGTAACAACAAAATTACCGAGGGTTTCTGCTGTCGCCGAACCTCCCTCGGGGTAGGCTTCATCAGTGAAGTTGCGAACATAACCCGTGACGCTAAAGTCACCGCTATCAGAGAACCAAGTAACCATGGCATTGGCTACGGTACTAGATGGGACGCCTCCGCGACTCTCGTCACGCTTGTAGGCCTCCCAGGACTTACGGTCTATGCCGTAATAAATTTTATCTTTGTAGCTAACATCAACCCTTGGCACGATGCGGCCGTAGTCCGTCTTAAATTCGTACTGAACACCGAAGTACGCCGTCTGCTCGGGCACAATTGCAAAACTTTCGTCGGAGCGGTCGACAGGCACTCTGGTACCATTAATTGCCAGGGGAATTAATTCAAGGTCGGTGAACTCGTCGTAGCTATAGTCATTACGACTGTAGCTAAACTGCATCATCAGTCGCGGTGTCGGCAGCCAGGTCATCTCCAGCTCCACGCCTTTGATCGTCGCCGCACCGGCATTGTCCATGGTGACTTGAAGGTTGTTATTTCTATCGGTGGAAATCTGCAGCAACTGAATCTGCTTGTAATCCATATTGTAAATCGACAAGTTGCTGCGCAAGCGACGACCAAACCAGTCAGACTTAATGCCCAACTCAATATTCTCCACTTCCTCTGGCTCGATAAATTTCAAACCGTCGGCGCCTTTAGGCTCGAAGAAGCCCGACTTAAATCCGTTACTCCATGTCGCGTATGCCATCAGAGAGTCGACGACAGAATCTTCCATCCATTCTCCGTCGAACACATAGGACAGTGACGTCATCGGCGAGAACTCCCGGAAGGTGACTTTCTCTTTTTGCACTACGGCATTGTCCCGATCCATTGGGAAGTCGATGATTCCATCGCCGTCCTCATCAGTGAACAATGACGCGGCGATGCTGACAGGATCTTGCGCCCACGACCCCAAAAACGGATGGAAGCCCGGCGCAACGGCTGGGCCAAATTGCGGTGAAAGCGCAATACGCGCACTGATGGCATCTATGTCTGAGCCGGTGAATACCTGGTCAGTAGAGCGGGTTTCAACGGTATAGCGGCCACCAAATGTCCACTGGATGTTCTCTGTTACATCAAAAACACCTTGAAAATAAGCGCCATAGGTCTGGTTATCTAATTCAAAGACAGACTCAGCAAGCGGGCCCGCCAGCACACCGACAACGGGCACCGTTCCCATAGGCGTGGGCTGTGATGGACGCTGCCCCAGCCCCATTGCGCCGAGTGTTTGGAGATCAAGGCCAACCAGGCTAGTGAAATTAACAAAGCTGTCGTTGAGAGACTCGACCATCGCGTAAAGCCCAGTCGAGTAACTCATGCGCTCGTCAAACATGGTGCCTGTTAGCTGTAACTCGAGGCTGTTTACGTAACGCTCACTATCATCAATAGTGAATGCTTCAAGGAACTCCGCTGGCCCCGCGTCGGAATCACTGACCTGGTGAGGCTCCTCTACCGAGTATTGGCTACCGAGAATAAACTTGAGCACATCTCCAGAGTCGAGCTCTAACTCCAGAGTGTTCCCGAGCATCACAGAACGGAAGCGATATTCATTGGGCGCATCACCCAGCGACACCGTGTCGCGCCCCAAACGGTCAATCGAATTTTCCAAACAATTTTCATTCCAGGCGGTGGGGTTACTTGGGTCTGTGTCGCCGGGGAACATGACATACAGGCCGCGAATAAAGAGGCCGTTATCATCAGACAAATTACAGTGCCGGCCAGGCCGGGTTTCATTGATATTGCCGAAGTACAAGAAAGTGTCGTTCAGAAGATTATCAGCCGGTGTCCAGCGAAGCTGGCCAATAAGCGACTGACGATTATTCGTGGAAAACTTCTGGCCGTTAACATCTTTCAGGTAGCCATCGTCGGTAATGGCCGACAAGGCTAGGCGGGCGTGAAGGTTTTCCGACAAGGTAAAGCCATTGACCACCTTGCCTTGCACGCGCCGGTGGGAGGCCGCACCAAGTTCAACAATGGTTTCATCTTCGTCACTGGGCTTGGCGAGCGTCAACAACATCGCTCCGCCGGTGGTGTTCTTACCAAATAGCGTACCCTGGGGTCCGCGCAATACCTGAATGCCGCCGAGCTCAACGGCATCGAACAGCTGGCCGTCTACCCGTGGGATATAAACGCCATCCAAATACACCCCGACACTTGGATCAACACGGGAAAACCCCGTTCGCTCGCCGATACCGCGAATGTATATTTGTACCGAGCCCGCCTTTCCTATTTGCAAGCTAGGAATACTGCGGGTCAGGTCTTTGGTATTTTTGATACCCTGCTCACGCATGCTTTCGGCGCTTACTGCACTCACTGCAATGGGCGTTTCCTGCATATTTTCCGAGCGGTGACGCGCTGTCACTATCACCTCTTCTAAGGCGCCAGCCTGCGCCAAAGTGTCGCCCGCTATCATGGCCATCCCGGTTCCCATCAATATGCGGCCAGCCTGTCCGATTCGCATGCAAAGGTTCATAATCTTTCTCTCACTGTCGTATTTTTATATTTCTTAATTTTTTTTATTGAAAGGTAATCACGCCGCGCGCATTTACCCCACTTTTCATATCTTCGAAAGCCTGAGGCGCTTCATCGATGGTGTACCGCTTGGTCACCATGTCGTCTAGATTCAGCTTGCCAGCGGTGTATAAATTGATCAGCCGGGGAAAATCGACAGGAGGGTTGGCATCACCGTAAAAGCAGCCCTTCAGCGTTTTTGCACCCATGGAAAGCATTAGTGCATTCAGTGAGACATTCTCAGTCAGCGATCCAACACCAACAATAACGGCCATACCACCGCGTCTTACACAGGCATTCGCTTGCTCCATCAATTTGGCGATACCGACAGCTTCGAAAGCATAATCGGCACCACCGCCTGTTAGCGCTTGAATGGTGGCCACGGGATCGTCGCTGGCACTGCAGACACCGTGAGTCGCGCCGAACTTTTTCGCCATTTCGAGTTTGCTCTCTGAGAGATCCACCGCGATGATTTTTTCTGCGCCAGCGAGACGTGCACCCTGAATCACGGACAGACCAACACCGCCACAGCCGAACACAGCAACACTCGAACCCGGCACAATCTTCGCGGTATTAATCGCGGCGCCAACACCGGTCATTACCCCACAACCGACCAAAGCGGCTTTATCCAGCGGGATAGACTTATCAATCTTAATTGCACTTGCCTGAGGAATAACGGCATACTCCGCCATGCAACCGAGATACTGCATAACATCGATATCCTCGTCGCCAGCGTGCACGCGGGTGGTGCCGTCGAGCATTTTGCCCATGCGCAATCCGGTGTCACACAGCGATGGCCGATGATTGTGGCAATGGCTGCATTCACCGCAAGCAGGCACAAAGGACATGACAACGTGATCACCGGCTTGCAGATGCGTAACGCCCTCGCCCACTTCTTCCACCACGCCGGCGCCCTCGTGACCGAGGACAATGGGCATCGCAACCGGGAATCCGCCATTGATTATCGAGAGATCGGAATGGCACACGCCCGTCGCCACCATACGCACCTTTACCTCTCCCGCTTTGGGAGGGTCCAGGGTTACCTCTTCTACAGCGATCTCTTCTATTCCTCTACAGACGACTGCTCGCATTGCCAACTCCCCACCTCGTAAATGTTCGAATTCCAGCTTAGTCAACCGTGCCAGCACTGAACATGTAATAACCTCTCAATAGTTCCTAACATTTCACTCCACCCGCAAACGTCTAGCCAAGTTGGCGGAAAATGCCCTGTGGATGGGAGATACAGCGCTCTAACATAGCCTGCGAAAATCGATTCAGAGGACCATATTGTGCAAACCGAACTATGTAAAAAGCTGGGGATAGACCTGCCGATCTTTGCCTTCACTCACTGCCGGGATGTGGTAGTAGAAGTCTCCAAAGCTGGCGGCATTGGTGTATTTGGCGCAGTCGGCCTCTCCCCCGAGATGTTAAAAATTGAACTTGACTGGATTGATGAACATATCGGCGACAAACCTTACGGTCTCGATATTGTTATTCCGGCCAAGTATGAAGGCCAAGGCGAAATGGACCCGGAAAAGCTCGAACAGCAACTGCGAGCCATGGTGCCCCAGGAACACTACGAGTTTGCCGACAAGGTGCTAGCCGAGCACGGCGTACCCGAGCTGCCAGAGAAGCAAGAAGCTAGGCTGCTAAGCTGGAATGAGGCCATTGGTTCACAGTTGGTTGAGCAGGCGCTACATCGCCCAAACTGTCGCCTGGTTGCAAACGCTCTGGGCACCCCACCAGCAGACCTGGTTAAACGCATTCAGGACAGCGGTCGCCTTGTCGGCGCGCTGTGCGGCCGCATTAAACAAGTAGAGGCCCATCGCGATGCGGGCCTGGACTTTATTGTTGCACAGGGCGGTGAAGGCGGTGGACATACCGGCGATGTCGGTTCGATCGTCTTTTGGCCACAGGCCGTGGACGCGGCGGGAGATGTTCCAGTACTGGCCGCCGGCGGTATCGGTAATGGCCGACAAATGCTCTCCGCGATGGCAACCGGCGTTCAGGGCGTGTGGACAGGCTCGCTATGGCTGGCCGTTGAAGAAGCCCATGCCCAGCCTGCGCAAAAGCAATCCTATTTTGATGCGAGCTCCGAGGATACCGTGCGCTCTAAATCGTGGACGGGAAAACCCTGCCGCATGATCAAGAACGACTGGACCGAAGCATGGGGCTCGTCCGATACGCCGGACCCACTGCCTATGCCACTGCAGGGCCTGGTGTCTTACAACGCCATGATCCGTACAAATCAATATGCCGACAAAGGTGATTGCCAGAAGGTGGCATTCAATCCGGCGGGACAGGTTATCGGCCAGGTCACCCATGTTGAGTCGTCCCGGAATTTGATTATGCGTCTACTCAATGAATACGTGGAAGCCCTCGAGTACATCAACAATCTTACGGCGGACTGACCCCACCCCACTTGCGCCTCTGCGATTTAACCGTCAAGCTTTACCGGTTGGATCGTAGAGGCCTACCGTGAAAAGAAAAAGCAGCCATACAGCCCCGGATAAAACTATCGGTCGACCGGTCGGTAGCAAGCGCGAAGATACGATTGCCAGAATTCTCGACAGCGCACTGGCCTGTTTCACATCCCATGGCTACGCCAGTACAAAATTCAAGGATATAGCGGTTGGGGCAAATATCACCAGCGCAGCGATCTATCAGTACTTTGACTCCAAACCCGCGCTATACATCGCCGTCGTCGACCATATTTATCAAGACATCTACCCGCGCTTTCAACAGGCAATTGAATCATCGACCCGTCTTAAGGAACGTATACGCAACCTGGTAGAGGCCATGGTTAGCCTGCACGAACAGTCTCCATTAAAAAGTGGATTCCTGTCATCCATTCCACTGGAAACTCAGCGCCACGAAACACTCAAAGAAATATTCAGCCACCGGGAAAATGAAATGCGCGCCTTACAGGCCCGCATATTTGAAGACGCCATAAAGAATGGTGAAATCAACCCTGAATGGAAAGTCGACAACCTGGTAATGATGTTCTTTGGCAGTATGTCGGGCATGGCTAACTACCAATTAAGTGTGGAAGGCACCTCATTGCGCCAGGCTGCCGACATTTATCTGAGCATGATGGAATCGCACCTACTGCGTTAATGCCTTCACTAACGCGCCGAATTTTTCTCGCCGACAATACCCGCCTTTGGCATCTGGTCGTTACACTCTTCTAACGACCTCACCGCCGTAAAAACCTCTCGCGCCTACCCAAAGAGGTGCAGGTTTAATCAATCGAATACGGATTGAAATGACATTTATTGCGTCAATCTGTCTCTCCTACAATGGTTTTGCTGTGAAGCCAGCCACACGTTTGGCCGTTGCATTGAGGCCATCGCTCTGTCCGTATTCGCTTCGCTTAAAGACCCCGGGAGAATCTAATGACAAATATCGGCTTTTGGCACTATGCAGAAAAGGACCCCGCTCCACTCGCATTGGTCGCACCAAATGGCGATGAAATTACCCGTGGGGCACTTTTAAAAGAGTGTAACCAACTGGTACACGGCTTACGCCAGCTAGGTATGGAACCTGGCGACGTTGTTGCGGTGATCATGCCCAACTGCAAAGAAATGATCGCTATCAACCTGGCGATACTTCAAGCCGGCTTTTACATGGTGCCCATCAACTGGCACCTGGCAGGTTCTGAGGTTGCCTACATTCTGGAGGATAGCGGCGCGAAGGTATTTATCAGCCACGAGCGCATCAAAGACGCTGCAACACAAGCGGTGGCCGAGGCGAACTTCGATACCCAGCGCGCTTTCGCTATTGGTGACATTCCGGGCTGGCGCCCCTATTCGGACATTATTGCCGAGCAACCTCATACGCTGCCAGACAACCGCAGCGCTGGCGCCGTAATGAACTACACCTCTGGCACCACTGGCAAACCCAAGGGCGTACGACGACCACTCACCGGCCTGTCACCGGAAGTGGGAGCACAAATGAGCTCAGGGATTTTGTTAATGCTGGGCACGCTGCCGGAGGACAATAATGTCAACATCACTGGCTCGCCGCTTTATCACACCGCGGTAATGGCCTGGGCCAGCGGCTCTCTGCATTTAGGCCACGCCGTGGTCTTGATGGACAAGTGGGAACCGGAAGAGATGTTGCGCTTGATCGAGAAGTATCGCGTCACCACCTCCCATATGGTGCCAACACAATTTATCCGACTGTTGAAGCTCCCTGAGCAAACGCGCGAGAAATACGACTGCTCCAGCACCCGTCGCATGGTGCATGCAGCAGCGCCCTGCCCGCCTGATGTGAAACGCGCCATGATCGAGTGGTGGGGCTTATCCATTTACGAATACTACGCCGCAACCGAAGGCGGCGGCACCATCGTGTCACCCGAAGAATGGCTGAAGTATCCCGGCACCGTCGGTAAGGCCTGGCCTGAAGCAGATATCAAGATCTTTGACGACGATGCCAATGAACTCCCAGTGGGTGAACAAGGCACGGTGTACATGCGCCTGACCGAGCGCGGCAACTTTGAATACAAAGGCAATGCAAAAAATACGGCGGAGAACCGTATTGGCAATTACTTCACTGTTGGTGACATCGGCTATCTCAATGAAGAAGGCTATCTCTTTCTGTGCGACCGCAAGATCGACATGATCATTTCCGGCGGCGCCAACATTTATCCAGCAGAGATCGAAAACGTACTCATCCTGCATGAGAAAGTAGCCGACTGCGCCGTCTTTGGTGTGCCGAATGACGAGTGGGGGGAAGAAATTAAAGCAGTTGTACAGCCGGCCGAAGGCGTCGGCAGCGATGACGCCACCACCCAGGAAATTATGGACTTCCTCGCGTCACGGATAGCAAAAATGAAGCTGCCACGCAGCATTGACTATCTCGATGCCCTGCCCCGTGACCCAAATGGAAAGCTCTTTAAACGCCGCCTGAGAGATCCCTACTGGGAGGGTCGACAGCGGCAAGTGTAACGCCAGCAATCAACGCAGAATACAACGATAAGAGAAAAGATCATGGACATAAAAAGCTACGATAAACTGTTTATCAACAATGAGTGGGTGAGCCCGTCTTCGTCTGCCACCCTGTCGGTGATCAACCCCGCTACCGAGGCCTGTATTGCCACGACACCGGAGGGTCAAAAAGCAGACATTGACGCAGCCGTAGCGGCAGCGCGCGAAGCATTTGATCAGGGGCCGTGGCCACGAATGAGCGCGAGTGAACGCGCTGATTGCATGACAGAACTCTCCCAGGCCTTACAAGAGGACATTCCTGGATTAGCCAGCCTAATTACTCAGGAAATGGGTAGCCCTATGAGCTTCTCCACGCGCTCTCAGGCTTTCAGCCCGATTATTGTACTCGACTACTACGCCGGCTTGGCGCGCCAATACGCCTTTGAAGAAAAGCGCCAAGGGATGGTTAGCCCAGTCGTTGTGCGCGGCGAGGCAGTGGGTGTCGTCGCCGCAATCACGCCGTGGAACGCCCCCCTCTTTACGCTGATGCTCAAGCTGGCACCGGCACTGGCGGCAGGGTGCTGCGTGGTGATTAAGCCCGCCACAGAAACACCATTAGACGCCAATGCCCTGGCCGAGGCGGTAGCAAAAATCAGCATCCCGCCCGGTGTAATCAACATTGTTCCCGCAGACCGAGAGGTAAGTGAATATCTGGTATCCCACCCCGGTGTCGACAAGGTGTCGTTCACTGGCAGTGTTGCCGCCGGTAGAAAAATTGGCGCCATTTGTGGCGAGCAAATCAAGCGCCTAACACTCGAGCTTGGCGGCAAATCTGCAGCGATAGTTCTGGACGATGCAGACCTGAACAAAACCATCCCGGAGATGGTAATGGCAGGCCTGATGAATACAGGGCAAGCCTGCATAGCACAGACACGTATCCTCGCGTCGAAGCAGCGCTACGCAGAGGTTGTTGACGCCGTTGCCGCCTTCGTTGAGAAGCTGAAAATCGGCAACCCATTAGAGGAAGATACGGCTATCGGCCCGCTTGTTTCCGCCAGGCATCGAGAGCGGGTGGAGAGCTATATCAGCATTGGTCGCGAGGAAGGCGCACGCGTGGTCACCGGTGGCGGCCGACCAGGGCATGCGTCGCAAGGCTGGTACGTTGAGCCCACCGTGTTTTCCGACGTGGACAACAATATGCGTATCGCCCGTGAAGAAATCTTTGGGCCGGTACTCTCTGTGATTCCCTACGGCGACGATGCCGATGCCATACGCATCGCCAATGATTCGAACTACGGCCTATGCGGCACAGTATGGACAGAAGACGCTGAGCGAGGCCTGGCTATCGCGCGTGGTGTTCGCACAGGCACCTATACCGTCAACGGCATGAGCATGGACTTCACCAGTCCTTTCGGCGGCTTCAAGCAGTCCGGAATGGGGCGTGAACTCGGCACGCCAGGCCTGGAGGCCTATCTGGAATTCAAGACCATCAACATGCCCACTGACTATCCGCTTGGCTGAACGACAACCCAGCTTCCAAGCGGCCATTGCGCCGCGCCATTAAATTTTTAAAAGAGAACGAAAGATGACACACAGTGTAAAAGTCATCGGGGTGGGAATGATCCCCTTCACCAAGCCCGGCCAAAGCGACACCTACGACATAATGGGCGAGAAAGCCGCCCGCCTAGCGCTGGCGGACGCCGGTATTGAATACAAGGATATTGGCCAAGTATATGCCGGCTATATCTATGCCGACTCTTGCGCCGGACAGGCGGCGGTGTATCCACTTGGGCTCAGTGGCGTGCCGGTTTTCAATGTAAATAATAATTGTGCCACCGGCTCCTCGGCGTTGTTTTTAGCACGGCAATCCGTCGAAACCGGCGCTGTGGATTGTGCTCTGGCGGTAGGCTTTGAACAAATGATGCCAGGCATGCTCGGCACCTTATTTGACGACCGCCCAGGCCCGGGAAACAAGGTCTTTGCCGAGATGGTAAAGATTCAGGGCTACGAACCGAAAGCGCCGCCCACTGCTCAGCTGTTTGGTGGCGCAGCGCGGGAATACAGCGATAAGTACGGCACCAAGCCAGAAACCTTTGGCAAAATTTCAGAGAAGGCGCGGCGGCACGCGGCAAACAATCCCTACGCGGTGTTTCGCGATCCGCTTAGCCTGGACGAGATTATGCAATCGCCGGAACTCTACGGCGTGATCACGCGATATCAGAGTTGCCCACCCACCTGCGGAGCCGCAGCCGCCGTGGTTTGCAGCGAAGCATTTGCCAAAAAGCACGGCTTACTTAATCAGGCTGTCAGCATTAAAGGACAGGCCATGACAACGGACCTGCCAGGCCTGTTTGATTCACCCGATATGCTGCAGATCGTTGGGTATGGCATGGCGAAGGAGGCCGCCGACAAGGTCTATAACCAGGCCGGGGTCGACCCAAGCGATATTGACGTTGTCGAGCTGCATGATTGTTTCACCGCGAATGAGCTTATCAGCTATGAGTCTCTCGGCCTGACCCCCGAGGGCAGCGCAGAACAGTTTGTCTGGGATGAAGACAATACCTACGGCGGCAAGGTCGTGGTCAATCCATCCGGGGGCCTGCTGTCCAAGGGCCATCCATTGGGTGCCACGGGACTCGCGCAGTGCACAGAATTGGTATGGCAGCTGCGCGGAACCGCGCAGGGCCGGCAAGTTAGCAATGCGCGCCATGCACTTCAGCACAACCTCGGCATAGGTGGTGCCTGTGTCGTTACGCTCTATGGCCGGGACTGATATCACAGCCCTGCCTCCACTTAATCAGGAGTCACACCAATGCAACTACACAACCGCGTCGCAATAATTACCGGCGGCGCCTCCGGACTCGGGAAAGCAACAGCACAACAACTCGTCGCCGCTGGCGCCAAAGTCGCGCTCTTTGATATTCAAGCCGAAAACGCCCAACGCCTTGTCGAGGAACTGGGCGCCGAGCACTGCCAGGCCTTCACCGTCGATGTCACCAATGAAGAGTCTGTTGCCGCAGGGATTGAGGCCACGAAGGCAGCCTTTGGAAATATCCACATCTGTGTTAACTGCGCCGGCAGCGGCGATGCCATTCGCACAGTAGGCAAAAAAGGCCCCTTCCCGTTAGACCGTTTTGAATGGGTAGTAAAGCTTAACCTTATCGGCACATTCAACGTGTTACGCCTTTGCGCTGCAGAAATGCAGCACAACGAGGCGTTGACCGAGGATGGCGAGCGCGGCGTCATCATCAACACGGGGTCGGTAGCGGGTATCGACGGACAAATCGGCCAGGCAGCCTACGCCGCCAGCAAGGCGGGCGTAATCGGCATGACGCTGCCAATTGCGCGCGATCTCGGGAAACTGGGTATTCGCATAAACACCATTTGCCCCGGCGTTTTCAAAACTGAACTGATGGCGATGGCCCCGCAGGAAATGCAGGACAACCTAGCCGCAAATGCGCAGTTCCCTCCCCGTCTTGGCAAGCCGCAGGAGTTCGCCAAACTGGTGAAGCACCTGTGTGAAAACGAGTACATCAATGCCGAAACCATCCGACTAGACGCGGCAATGCGCATGCCACCGCGCTAACCGCCCCCATTGCACGGGCGGTTCGGCGTTTCGCACCGCCCGCCGACGAGGAATCGCCCATGCAAAATAATAACTACCCTCCCAGCAGCGAACGCCCCACACCCTCGCTGAACAATCCCGAAGAAGTCCGGCTGGCCCTGCAAGAATGGCTGCCCGGTGCACTGGCTGTAGACCGCGTTGATGTTTCTGCCATCGACATTCCGGAAGGCAATGGGATGTCCAACATCACCGTCCTGTTCTCGGTCGACTGCCACAAAGACGGCAAAACAGAGCGCCACAACGTAGTTGGCCGATTGCAGGCAAACGGCGACAAGCTCACCTTTCCCGACTACAACCTGGCACTGCAATACGCCTTTATGGCCTGGTTGGAAAAGCAGCCCCAGTGCCCCGGTCCGGCGTTACTGGCCGAGGAAACCAGTGGCCGAGTACTGGGCACGCCTTTTTACCTTATGTTGCGCACCGACGGCCGCGTTCCCACGGATACACCGTCCTATCATCGCGACGGCTGGATGGTGTCACTGAGCGCCGAGCAACAGCGCGAGATGTGGCTAAACGGCATTGATGCTATGGCATCGCTCCATAACCTGGACACAACCACCCCCGATGCCCAGGCGCTCATTGCCTCGTATGCGTTCCCCAAGTCACTCAGCGAGCAGCTGGATTACTGGGAAAACTACTGCCGCTGGGCTTTCGACGACAAACCCACTCCGTCAGTAATAGCGCGAGCCTCTGCCTGGCTGAGAGCACATCAACCACCTGAGCAAAAGCTCGCCTTCTGCTGGGGTGACTCACGCATGCCCAACGTCATATTCGACACTGACAACGCTGACGTCGCGGCCTTGCTCGACTGGGAAATGCTGGCTTTGGGTGACCCCCTGCAAGACCTCGCCTGGTGGATCTATCTCGATGAGCTCTTTAGTCATGGCCTTGGCAGTGCGAGGCTGCCAGGCCTGCCAGATCGCGAAACATCGTGTGAACACTGGGCGGCGGCTACCGGGTTGGACCTTGGAAATTTGGACTACTACCTGGTCTTCGCCGGCCTGCGCTTTGGCCTGATCTTCGCACGGATCATGCGCAATATGGGCGCCGATGATGTGGCGTTAGATAACTTCGTCAATCAATACCTGGAACAACATTTGCCCTGACCGCCAACGCAAGGAGCGACCCAGCATGCTATCCAAGCTCGATGACTACCCCGTCCACCAGACTCCGGAACCGCTAATCCATACGGCCAGCAGTGACCGAAACACCTACGATCGCTTTTGGTATAACGGTCACGACAAAGAGGGCCAATATTACTTCGGCATTGCCCTATGCCGATATCCGAATTTAGGTATCACCGATTGCTCATTGAGCCTGGTCACCGAAGGTAAGCAGTACGCTTTTCATGCTTCACGTCGATCGTCAAACGAACCCTCCGACCTCACCGTTGGCCCATTCCAATTACAAATTCTTGAACCGATGGGAAAACACCGGCTGGTGATTGATGACAACGACACCGGCATCCGTTGCGACCTGCTATTCACCCCCACCACCATCCCCTTCCAGGAACAGCGGCAAACGACTCGCAACGCCCGCCATATTGTGATGGATGCCACCCGGCTGGATCAGTTTGGTCAATGGGAAGGCGCCATTCATTTTGACGGTAAGCGCCTGGACATCGACGCACGCAATAGCTGCGGTCTGAAAGATCGCTCCTGGGGTATTCGCCCCGTCGGCGAGCCCTATACCGGGGGCACCCCGCTGGATCCCCGCCGCGTCATGCACTTCATGTGGCTGCCACTGCATTGGAGCAATCAATGCACCCTGGCCGGAATGTTCGAGTACGAGGACGGCTACCAGTGGCACAGCGATCAAGTCATTCTACCCGCCTATAACAAGCCAGACCTCATTCCCGGAATGACGGACTCGGGCAGCCAACACTGGCAGGGGATCGTCAATCATCGCTTACAATTTGAGCCCGGCACCCGCTTTGCCAAATCAGGCTCCCTGACAATGAACAATCGTCACGGAGAAAGCATGGAAATCAGCGTAGAACCGCTGTTGCGACACCACATGAAGGGCTTGGGATATCAAAACCCAGAGTGGGGGCACGGCCGTTGGCAGGGAGAGCTCAAAGTCGGTGCGGAATTTTGGAAACTCGATGAACTTGACCCACTGGCCTTTGAAAACTTACACGTGCAACAGGTAGTAAAAGCGCGCTGTGGTAACGACATCGGCTACGGTGTATTAGAACAGTTCCATATGGGGCCTTATGAACCCTATGGCTTTACCGGGTATTTTGATGGTTACAAAGGCTAAAAAAATAAGGCCGCATATAGCGGCCTAAAGATGAGCGCCCCGTTCTAGGAAGCCACTTCCGGATCAAACGTAATTTTCATAGAGCGGATACCGTTAATAAAATAGTCGCGCACATATTGCACCGGCTCTGCAAATTTTGGGTTGCGAAGGCGGGGTAGAATTTCTTCGAACATAACTCGCATTTCCAGCCGCGCCAAATGCGAACCCAAACAAAAGTGCTGACCGATACCAAACGCGCGGTGCTCTTTATATAGATCGGGCATACGCTTGAAGCGAGTGATATCGAAGGTCATCGGGTCGTCAAAAATTCGCTCGTCGCGATTGATACCGTGCCAAAACAGCACCACTTTATCGCCCTTCTTAATTTGTTGGCCGCCCAGCTCTACATCTTCCGTCGCTGTTCTCCGCATTGACATAAATGCCGCATTGTAACGGAGCATTTCTTCGCACGCTTCGGGAATGGCATCCGGATTTTCGACCAACCACTGCAGCTGATCTGGGTTTTCCATCAACAATCGCATGCCATGGCTTGTCACCGTACGGGTACTCTCGTTGCCGGCTGCCACCAACATCAGGAAGAAAGCAGAAAATTCATCCGGCGTGAGCTTCTCGTCGTTTACCTCACCATCAAGTAAGGCGCCTACAATATTATTCAGAGGCGTTTCAGCATGTTTTCGAGCCAGGTCAGCGGCATACAGATACATGTTCATTCCAGCGTCACGCGCTGCCGCGAGATTATCCTCACCGTCGCTCATGTTGTCGTCTTCTGGAAAGAACATCGCGTTGGTCCATTTAAAGAACTTCTGGCGATCTTCAATCGGCACACCGCATAACTCCAGAATGGCGATCAGTGGGAGTTCTGCTGCCACTTCTTGAACAAATTCACATTCGCCGCGCGCAGCCACGGTATCGACAATTTGCTTGGCATAGGTGCGGAACCGTTCTGTGTAACTATCCACAGCAGAGGGGGTAAAAGCGTTGCGAGCGATGCGGCGATACTTGTTGTGACTGGGCGGATCCATGTTGACGATCATAAGGCGGTTTCTCGCCAATGCCTCGTCATCCAGCTCCATGGACATTGCGCCGCGTTCAGCGCTGGAGAATAGCTTCGGATTTTTACATACAAAGTCTACTTCTTCTCGGCCCTGTACCGCCCAATAGGGAATACCCGTGATGGGGTCATCTACCTTGACGACCACGCCACCCTTGGTGCGAACATCGCGCATAACCTCGTGGTGATTCCCGTCGACATACAGGTCGGGATCGAGCAAATTAGCATAGGGGCAAGCAGACATGACAGATACCTTTTCTTCAGCAAGCGATTAGAGTTTTTTGAGATGCTAAAGAGATGGTAGATTCGTCACCCCGCGCCGACCATAACAAAGCCCACCGAGTTCACTTTACAAAACCGCCCGCTCTTAGAGGGTCTCTTCTGCAAGAAAACGCATGGTTTCGTATTTATCCGTCAGGCTCCCGTAACACCCTATGAGTAAAGACGTGACATCAGATTTCTTCCAATCCTGCAGCCGTTCTCGAATCCGGTCTTTCGGGCCGCTCAGGGATATTTCATCAGCCAACGCATCGGGCACAGCCATCACGGCTTCCTCGCGTTTGCCGGCATAGAACAACTCCTGCACTTTTTCGGCGGCATCGCCAAATCCCATCCGCCCCATTAAATTCTTATGGAAGTTCATATCCTTCGCCCCCATACCACCAAGATATAAGGCCAGGGTGTATTTCACCGGCAGCAGTGCGGCGGCCAGGTCATCGTTAATGTTCACCGAACAGTAAGCAGCGATCTCGTGGCCTTCGCGGCGGTGTTGCAGGGAGTCAGCGAAAATATCCATGCGGTAGGGCGAGACGAATACAGGCATCCAGCCATCGAACGCTTCAGCCGCCAGCTGGACGTTTTTTGGCCCTTCGGCGCCCAGGTACACGGGGATATGGCTGCGCAGCGGGTGCGTGATGCTTTTCAGCGGCTTGCCTAGCCCCATTCCGCCTTGTAGCGGCAGCTGATACACCTTGCCATCAAGGCTGACAGGCTGCTCGCGGGCGATCACCTGGCGAAAGATGTCCAGCCATTCACGCGTGCGGGTTAGCGGTTTGCGAAAGTCCTGGCCATACCATCCCTCAACCACCTGCGGCCCGGACACCCCGACCCCGAGGATGAGTCGACCATTAGTGAGGTGGTCAATGGTGAGCGCCGTCATGGCAGCGCAGACCGGCGTGCGCGCCGATAACTGCATGATGCCCGTGCCCAGCTTAATGGTTTTGGTATGGGCGCCCAGCCAAGTCAGGGGGGAAAAACAGTCCGATCCGTAGGCCTCAGCCGTCCAGACGGAGTCAAAGCCAAGCCGCTCCGCCTCCTGAGCGAGCTCGACCATATTGGGAGTGGGGTCTTGTTGCCAGTAGCCGAAGGTAAGTCCCAGTTTCATTGCTTTTCTCCGCTGTGCGTGATGGTGGGCAAGTGCCGCAGGCCTGCACAGCCAGGCGGCGGGCGAGGGCGAAATTTTAGAACGCTAGTAGCCACTTAACCGAGCGAAGCGGTCACTGTGGTAACTACTATCACCGAGGGTTTGTGCGGTGACTCGGGCCCGTTTTAAGAACAAGCCGATATCAAGTTCATCCGTCACGCCGATGCCGCCGTGCATCTGCACCGCCTCATTCGTCGCCAGTTTGGCAATATCATTAAGGCGACTTTTTGCGAGGCTGGCCAACAGCGGCACCTGGTCAGACCCGCGATCTAGGGCGACGAGCCCCGCCCGCACTGCGGCGCGACATAACTCAACCTCGGCGAACAACTTGGCAGCACGGTGTTTTAGCGCTTGAAAGCTGCCTATTTTCACACCGAACTGCTCGCGATCTTTCAGGTAGGCCACAGTGCGATCAAAGCATTCCGAAATGCCACCGAGCATTTCAGCGGCCAGGAGTATGCAAGCGGCGTCCAGCACCGGTGACAACACCTTCCAGCCCTGATCAACCTCGCCGAGGACGGCACTCCGCTCAACACGTACATTACTAAAGTCGATCTGCGCCGCGCTGCGTTCGTCCATCAGGGTCAGCTCGCGGCGTGAAATACCGGCTGAGTTAGCATCAATGAGAAAGAGCGTCAGGCCGTGTTCCTCACCCGGGCTGCCTGCACTGCGCGCCACAACGATTAACTGATCTGCGCTACCGCCATCCAGAACAAACGTCTTTCTTCCGTTCAGCACGAATCCGTCACCGTCAGTGCGCGCCGACATGGCAGTTTCCAGAGGGGCATGGCGCCCCCCCTCATCGAGGGCAAGGGCCAGTGTGCACTGCCCCTCCACCACCTTAGGCAACACAGATTCACGCTGACGACGGCTGCCACCGATTTGCACGCATTGCGCACCCAGAATCACCGTGGCAAAAAGCGGCGAGGCCAACAGGGTTCGACCGGCCTCTTCCATAATTCCACCTAAGCCGACATAGCCGAAATCCATACCACCACAGTCTTCGGGCAGTAAAATACCTGGCCAACCCAGCTCGACCATTGTCCGCCAATGGGCTGCTGAATACCCCGTCCCTGATGGTGCATCACGGAGCTTGCGAAATTCTCCAACCGGACATTGTGACTGGATAAATTCGCGTGCGGTGTCTTTCAGTAATATCTGCTCTTCACTTAATACCATCGTCATTGTTTCGACCGCCTTTGCATCCAGGACCTGCTTTTGTAAGGAGTTTGTTCCGAGAGCGAGTAATCAACAATTGTCAGTCCGGCAGCTGTAATACGCGCTTCGCGACCACGTTCAATTGAATTTCGGAACTGCCACCGGCGATCGTCAAAATTTTCGAATGCGCCCAATGCCTTGCTTCCATAAGTTCATCGCTATCGAAGCCTTCGCCTTCCCAGCCCAACCCCTGGGTGCCCATCAAGGCCAGTTTTAACTCACTGCACCTCTGGTCTAATTCCGTCGCGTAGTACTTAAAGAACGAAGTGGTATTGGGATCAAGCGTACCCTGCCGACCTTCCTCAAACGCCTTTTGCTTAGCCAGGCCCATCACCATGGCATCCATATCGTACTGCGTGAGTTGCTGACGCAAGTTACCGTCTAGCAATTTACCGTCGGCCATGGGCAAATACCGACGAGCGATTTCAGAGGGCGAATACCTGGGGCCAACGGCCAATTCTGACAGCTCGGACATCAGCGTCCGCTCGTGCTGCAACAACCGCTTGGCGACACCCCAGCCCTTATTCTGCTCACCCAACATATTGCGCTTTTCAACTCGCGCGTTATCGAAAAATGTTTGACAGAAATCGGAGTCACCCGATATTAGCTCGATCGGACTAACGCTCACTCCCTGCTGCGCCATATCCATTAGTACAAAGCTGATTCCCTCATGCTTTGGGGCTTCTGAGTCAGTTCGTACAAGACAAAATATCCAGTCAGCGGCATCGGCGTTTGACGTCCAAATTTTGGTGCCATTTACGAGAAAGTGGTCACCCTTGTCCTCGGCCTTGCATTGAATATTTGCAAGATCAGAACCTGCCCCAGGCTCGCTGTAACCCTGACACCAACGCACTTCACCACGGGCTATTTTCGGTAGGTGTTCGCGTTTTTGTTGCTCAGTACCATACTCGAGCAATGCCGGGCCCAGCATGGCAAGCCCCTGACCGGCCGCCAGCGCCGGGCGGCAGCCGAGGCGCTTCATCTCCTGCTTGAGAATTTTGCTCTCGTCTTTGTTGAGACCCGCACCACCGTATTCCTCGGGCCAATCCGGCGCGGTCCAGCCCCTGGCCAACATACGCTCAAACCAAAGACGCGCGTCCTCACAGGGGAACTCCCCTTTACTGCCACCGTTGTAGAGGTCTTCCGGGCGGGCGGGCTCTCGCATCGCCGGCGGGCAATTTTCCTCTAGCCAGTTGGCAACTTCGCGCCTAAATGTTTCCTGATTTTCCATAGCCTGCCTTATTCGGTTTGGTGATGGGGCAAGTCACGCCCGTCGGCGCGTTACGCCTTGGCTTTTCGCTTAGGTTGGAAAAAAGGCGTGCCCGCTGTGGAGCCACCATCGATAATGAATTCACCACCAGTGCTATATGAACTGGCATCCGAAGCGAGAAACGTCACCATCTGGGCAACTTCCGACACCTCGCCGATGCGAGCAAGCGGCAACATACCCGCCACCATATCGCGCTGCTTATCGGGTATTTCGTCCCACTTCACCATCGCGGTGTTGATCACACCGGGGTGCACCGAGTTGACCCGAATGCCATCGCGACCCAGTTCTATAGCCGCCGTTTTTGTCATGCCTCGAACGGCCCACTTAGAAGCTGAATAAGCAATACACTTAGTCACCCCGCGAAAGCCCGCCGTCGACGAGATATTCACGATGGAGCCTCCACCAGCTGCTCGCATTGCCGCGACAACCGATTTCATTCCAAGAAAAACGCCCAGCTGATTAATCTGGATCATTTTCATGAAGCCTTCTTCGGTTTCATCCTCAAGGAATTTTCCGCCCGAGATCCCCGCGTTATTAACCAGCACATTCAGCTTGCCAAACTTCTCCAGAGTCAGCGCCACAGCAGCCTGCCAATCCTGCTCAGACGTAACATCCAGTCGGCAAAAGGCCGCATGGGGGCCTATTGAACGGGCGACTTCTTCACCCTCTTCACACAGCAGATCACCGATCACCACCTTTGCACCGAGACTGGCAAATAGACGCGCCTCCGCTGCCCCTTGTCCCCGGGCACCGCCGCTAATCAGCGCAACTTTGCCATCCATATCAATCACGTTATTTCCCTCGCAGTTCCCAACAGAAAACCCGCCGCCGGACCATTCCCGCGGCGCAAATCACTTAAGCTGTAGTTTTATCAGCCCCCACGCGAGCAACCAATGCCAAAAGCCTCCAGAGTTAATTTGCATATACAGCCAGATTTTTTCGCTGCCGCCGGGGGCTCGCAGGCGACATTGCGCTAAGGCGGAGATTGCGCTTGCGTAGGCGAATTACGGTATTGAAGAGACGGTATTGCTGGTTAGTAGTTCGTCGATGTCACTATCGCCGTAACCCAACGACAACAAGATATCTCTGGTGTCACGTGCAACACCTGTCGGCGAAGACTGAACCCTGCCAGGCGTGCGCGACAACTTGGGGGCAGGTGCGGGCTGTAAGTGGCCATCGAGCTCTATGAAATTACCCCGCGCTTGATTGTGCGGATGATCAGGCGCTTCGCTCCAATCCAAAACAGGGGCGAAACAGACATCGCTTCCCTCTAATAAGGCGCACCACTCGTCTCGGGATTTCATTGCAATGCGCTGAGCGATCTTTGCTTTGTACTTTGGCCATTGCGACCGGTCGAAATGAGCACCCGGTTCACCAAGGTCAATCTCAAGTTTTTGAGCAAGCAGGCTGTAAAACTTTGGCTCTATTGCGCCCAGGCTGATGTACTTGCCATCGGCGCAGAGATAGTTGGCATAAAAGTGAGCGCCGCCGTCGAGTAAGTTGTCGCACCGCCCATCCTGCCACATAGCCATCGCTTTAAAGGCATGGATCGCGGTGGTCAATGAAATTGTGCCATCGCATATCGCCGCATCGACCACCTGCCCCTTTTCCGAGTGGACCCGCTCCAACAATGCCGACAATATGCCAACGACCAGATACATCGCCCCACCGGCGTAATCGCCCAATAGGTTTAGCGGTGGCACTGGGCCTGATTGCTCGCTGCCTATCGCATCCAGCGCACCGGTAATCGCGATGTAATTGATGTCGTGACCGGCAGCCGAAGACAGCGGGCCACTCTGCCCCCATCCGGTCATTCGCCCATAAACGATGCCGGGGTTTCGAGCAGCACAGGCATCAGGGCCCAAACCCAGTTTTTCCATGACACCGGGGCGAAACCCCTCGATGATGACATCGGCGCTCTCCACCAGCTTTAATACGACTTCAATACCTTTGGTGTCTTTTAGATTAACGGCGATGGAACGGCGTCCTCGCGCGACGAAGTCTCCACTGTTTGCCGGAGCTTCAGCGCCGACCCTATCGATGCGGATGACATCGGCACCGAGGTCCGACAACAACATACAAGCGAAGGGGGCGGGACCAATACCCGCCATCTCGAGAACCTTGAACCCCGCCAGCGGCCCGCAAGTCATGTCTATCGCCCCATAAACTTGGCGGCGCGCTTTTCCTTAAATGCGCGCATGCCTTCCTTTGCGTCCTCTGACGCAAACACTGGCCCCGCCAGCTTATCGGACGACAGCATTGCCTCTTCTTCGGAAACATCGGCCTGCAGTTGGCGCAGCGATTTCATAATCGCTTTCAACGCGATCGGTCCCGTCTTACCGATCTCCTCCGCCAACTTCTTCGCTTCTGCAAGCGCCTGGCCGTTAGGCACCAGTCGGTTGATCAGCCCCCACTCAAGGGCCTCTGTGGCGGTCACGTGGCGCCCGGTAATCAGTATTTCAGCGGCCAGGCAATACGGTATTTGTCGTGGCAAGCGGATACTTGCACCGGCCATTGGATACAACCCTCGGGCGACTTCGGTAACACCATAGGTCGAGCCTTCAGCGCCAAAACGAATATCGGTACCCGCCAAAATTTCTGTCCCACCGGCCAATGCATAACCTTCAACCGCCAGAATAATGGGCTTATTCGGCCGGTTGTCACGCAGCAGGGCTTGCCAATGCATGTTGGGCACAAGGCGCTGGGTTTCCTCTATTTCCGCTGTGCGACCCGGCGTATCATCGGGGCCGGCCTTTAGATCCATACCCGCGCAAAAGGTGTTTCCGTTTGCCGTGAGAATCGCGCACATTAGCTGGTCATCCTCGTCGAGGCGACGCCAGGCGCGATACAAGCCATGAAGCATTCCCAAACTAAATGCGTTCTTCGCTTCCGGCCGGTTAAGGGTAACGATCAATGTGCTACCTTCTTTTTCGATAACGCAGTTATCGGTGCTGATATCCAATTCTTCTACCACAGTACTCTCCGAACTCTCTGTACTCAGGCTCTTTCCGAGCCAACAATCCACATGGAATAAAACTGAGCGCCGCCACCGTAGGCGTGGCCCAATGCGGTTTTTGCGCCATCGACCTGATAGGCGCCTGCCGTTCCGCGCACCTGCTGGGCTGCCTCTGCAAACCGAATCATTCCCGACGCACCGATGGGGTTCGACGACAGCACTCCCCCTGAGGGATTCCACGGAATGTCGCCGTTTTCGATGGCCGATGTCGCGCCACTCATGGTCAACTCCCAGCCTTTGTTCTGGTCTGCGAAGCCGAGGTTTTCAAGCCACATAGGCTCGTACCACGAGAAGGGAACATACACTTCGGCGCAATCCAGCTCTCGGCGTGGGTTGCTGATACCTGCCTGTGCATACACATCTTTGGCACAATCACGCCCTGACCGGGTATCCACGTTTTCGCGGCCCGCGAAAATTGCCGGCTCGCTGCGCATGCCGGTGCCGCGAATCCACGCCGGCTTTCCGGGCGACTCGTCAACCAAGGCCTCGCTAGATATCACCATCGCGCAGGCACCATCTGAAGATGGGCAGCTCTCCAGAAAGCGCAGCGGCTCCCACAGCAACGGGCTCGCTTTCACTTCTTCTGTTGTGATGTTGGGTAATTGCAAGTGTGCCAGCGGATTGCGCGCGCCATTCAGGCGGTCTTTCACGGCAACGTGGACACCTACGTCGTCAGGTGCGCCGGAACGGCGAATATACTCGCGCATGATCGGCGCGAAATAACCGCCAGCACCGGCATTTAGGTGCAGAGAAAACGGCTGAGGGTTTGACAGCGCCCACATCGCATTCGACTCCGACTGCTTTTCGTAGGCAACCGTCAATACCCGATCAAAGACACCACTTTGCACATAAGACGCTGCGACAATGGCCGTTGATCCGCCAACAGAGCCGGCGGTATGTACCCGCAACATCGGCTTGCCATTGCAACCCAGCGCATCAGTCAGATACAGCTCCGGCATGGTCATGCCTTCGAACATATCAGGGGCTTTGCCAATAATTACGGCATCAATGTCGCCCCACTCTAAGCCTGCATCGTCAAGGGCCCGCCGCGCAGCCTCTCTTACCAAACCGGCAATGGATACATCGCCACGCGTCGCCTGATATTTGGTTTGCCCTACGCCCACCACAGCCGCCCAATTCGCCATTACGCCCCCTCCAACACGACAACCATGTTTTGTTGTAAGCACGGCCCAGAGGTGGCATGCGCGAGCCCTCGTCGAGCCTCACCACGAATGATGCGCATGGCAACTTCACCAATGCGGCTTAGGCCTGCGGCCATCATTGGGTTACCGGCTAACACGCCGCCCGAGGGGTTAACAGTGGTGTTTGAATCGAGACCCAAAGCGCGCTGCAATAAAATATGCTGATGACTAAAAGGCGCACAAATTTCCGCGATATCAATCGGCCCCTCGCAGGCCCCGGCCTTCTTGGCGGCGATTTCTGTTGATACCGAACGGGTCAAATCACGGGCACCGATATTGTGGGTCTCAATTCGATGATCGATGCCACGAATAAGCGCATAGGGCCTGCCCCATTCTTTTGCCTTTTCAACGGTACAAATGATCACCGCGGAAGCACCGTCCGATACCGGGCAGCAGTCGTGCCGACGCAGGGGCGCAACAAACTCGGGCTCATCAAGCAATGTTTCGACTGCCACATCACCCGCCAACTGTGCATACGCATTACTTTTGGCTCGCTGACGGGAATCGGCGACCACGCGTGCCATATCCGCTTCGGTCGCATCGCCCTTATCCAACATGGCCCGCGCCTGCAAAGCGGCCAGGCTTACTGAGTCCGGCCAAAGTGGCTGGAGGTAATAGGGGTCGAGCTGAAGGCTCAGGACTGAGGGCAAGTCACCCTGGGACGATTTGCTAAAACCGTAGAGCAGCGCCGACGATACTTCACCAGTCTGAATTTTCAGCCAGGCTTCATAGAGTGCCCAGGCACCATCCATTTCAACGTGCGATTCTTTTATGGGCGGCACCGCGCCCAATGCATCGAGCCCCGAGACAAAAGCGAAGGCAGCGCCCTGCAAATAGTCACAGCTCCCCGAGCAGGTAAAACCCACATCCTGAACACTGTCTAACCCGGCTTGATCGAGCGCCTCTCGAATAACAGGAGCGATCAACTCCACTTCATTGCAGCTGCCAGCATCCCGGCGAATGGCACTTTGGGCGAAGGCAACGACGGCGACCTCGCGCTTACTATTGGCTACCATCAGTCCAACCTTCCTATCGATTCCCGCGGAATATCGGGCTCGTCAATGGGCGCGTAATACTGAATATTTTCCATGGAGTAACTCCATTGCGAGCGATCACGCCACCGCGCCTCGATGCGCATACCAATGCGTACATCATTGATATCGCAGTCGCTGACAAGGTGAATAAAGGAAACGTTCGCACCATCAGGCACAATGTTTGCGACAACAAAGGGAGGTTTGATCGGGTTTCCCGGTAGTGGAATATGCACCACGGTGAACGACTCAATTGTCGCCTTATTAGATAACTCGACGTCTTCCGCCATTGGCACACCGCATGCCGCACACAGGCCTCGAGGAGGAACGTAGACATTGCGGCACGACGGGCAACGCTGCCCCACCAACCGACCTTTTTTAATTTCTTTCAGAAAACGGCTGGCCGCATGCCCCGCTGTGAAGTTGTAATCGAGGTAAATCGGCTCTTCAACGCAGGTAACAGGAGGCAGTGTGGCAGTATCGTCTAGCTTGGCAGTCATTGGGCAAGCCTCACGCTGGTTCGAAAAAAGCTATATCGGAAATATGTCCGCGCGGCTCTGCCGCCCAGCGCGCTTTTACCCGCATTCCAGTTCTTACTGCCGACGCATCAAGCGCTGAGAGCATATGCAACATGGGAACATCCGCTCCATCTAACTGGACTTGAATCCATGCAAAAGGCCTTTGCAGAAGGTGCTTCTTACGCGGCTCGCTTACCCAGCACCAACTTTTGACAACGCCGGTTTCCGCCACCTCGACAAACTCATTCAACGCTTCAGCAGTGATAGGGTCATACTCCATAGGCGGTACAATGACCCGACCATCGCTCCCCTTAATACCCACGATTTTTTTACCGCGCAAAGCGCTAAAGAAATGCCCCACCACGGGCCCTGTTGAGCGGGTATAGGTATAGCCCAGCGTAAACGCTTGACTTAAGATGTCCGGCTCCGACGCCATAGCATCCCCCCTTTTTGGAAATCAGCGCTTACGGAAAATCTATTGTGATTGGGGGGTAAAAACAGATAAATGGCATATGGCGCCGTTTAATCTTGACCAAAGCTGGCAAGAATACGTCGACGCACTGAATAGCAGTGCTTTATATCTACGAGTTGAGGCCGCTACTGTATCGGCGTAGGAAATTGAGTAACGTTGTATTGCACAACGTAAAATAGCAGTGGAATCAGGCCGGTGCGCATTCCGTCTTTATTAGCACAAACACACCGACGAAGACCGAACAGCAAAAGTATAAAGAGGGGAGAAAGGGCAAACCAAGTTTAATTGGCCTTCCACTCGTTTGCAGAACGCCAATCATTTCACTCGCTAAAACTACGAGGTTTCAAGCTTTATAAGGGCGCTGCTTGGAGCGCGACACCAGCCAGTCAGCCGCAGGCGCCCATACGCTTTCCAGTGCACTTTTTCCAAGGATTACCCCCATGTGTCCTCCCGGGGCGATGTGGAATGCTTTATCATGATTCCCCACATCCACACCGACTACGTCCATGATTTTTTCGGCGATGGGCGGCTTCACTAACACATCTCCCGCACCGGCGAAGGCGAGCAGCGAACTTTGAATATTCCCCAGTTCAGCCACCCGCTCACCAACAACAATGCGGCCACTTGCCAAGTCATTATCCACAGCGACTTTAATGGCAAAGTCTCTCAGCATGCCTGCTGGATACATAAGCATATTGTTCAGATAATTTGCGGTGGTCGAGTGCGCAACCACAAACTCGCGGTCCCATGAGCGCATCAACAAATCCCAATAGGTTGTGACGCTTCCAATCGGGTCGGTGAGCTTAAAGATGACTGTCGTCGCCCAAGCGGGCAATTGAAGCTTGCTGGGGTCGAGGTTTTCGAGGCGAAAATCAGAGTAGCGCCGAACGATTTGCGCCGGCGCATTGATGGCCTGTGCGGCCCCCGCCACAATTCCACCACCGCGCAAATTTATCGGACTGGCAACGGTAATTAAGTTCCGAATTCTGGGGTCTTGCTGCAATCCAAGGTGGATCAATGACAACAACCCACCCATGCACCACCCCATTAACGATAAATCCGTTTTACCCGAGTGTTTTCGAACTTCGTCCAGTGCGGTAGTAAACATCTCGTCCGCGTAGTCAAACAAGCCCAGGTGGGCATGGCGACGCTGAGGTTCCCCCCAATCGATCAGGTAGGTTTTAAAACCGCGCGCCGCCAGATATCTCACTAACGAGCGCTGCGGCAGCAGGTCAAATGTCTCTACGGTGACGCCCAAAGGCGGCACCAACACCAGGGGAACACTGTGCTGACGGCGACGCACCGGCATCCGGCTGCCATCTTCCAACTCGATCTCGTCTTCATCGACGAGGGAATAGTAACGCACCTTCATTAGATCCCCCGCGTAAACCGTTTCATACTCGGTCAACCCGGACTTCACCAATTGCTTGGGGCGCAATACCCAGTCATAAGTATTCACGGCAGCCTGCACCGCCCGCTGATTCATCAGCAACGCCTGGCTACGCAGTTCCGCTAATAGTGGCCGTTTGTTTTTCGACGTTTTGGGCTTAGACATGAACACTCTCTCCTGAGGGAAGAGGAATTTTACCAGCGAGGATAACGCGGTAGTGCACAAAGCTCGTGAGTATTTAACACGTTTTACGCACCCTGTGCTGCGTGTTTAATAGGGCTGGGGCCCTTTACCCGCGCAGGCACTCCAGACAACAGCGTCAAGACCCAACACTATTTCAGAAGGCAAAAAAAAGCCCCGGCGGATTCCCGCAGGGGCTTTCGAAAAGAGCTAGCCAGCGGTGTTATTTCGCTGCTTTTTTCTCTTTCTCTTTGGCAATAACTTCTTCAGCTACGTTAGCTGGGCAAGCCGAGTAGTGCGAGAACTCCATAGAGAACTGGCCACGACCTGAGGTCATTGTACGCAGCGTGCTGATGTAGCCAAACATTTCAGACAGAGGCACATCGGCTTTAACGCGAACACCTGTTACACCCGCTTCCTGACCAGAAATCATGCCGCGACGACGGTTAAGGTCACCGATTACGTCACCGACATTGTCTTCAGGGCTGAACACGTCAACTTTCATTACCGGCTCAAGCAGCTGTGCGCCCGCTTTCGGCATAGACTGACGGAAAGCGCCTTTCGCCGCGATTTCGAAGGCCACTGCCGAGGAGTCAACCGCGTGGTAGGCACCGTCGTGAACGTTAATGGCAACATCCAACACGGGGAAGCCAGCCAGTGGGCCGTTGTCCATCATCGACTTGAAGCCCTTCTCAATTGCTGGGAAGAATTCCTTAGGTACGTTACCGCCCACAACCGAGGTGCTGAAGGTGAAGCCAGAGTTAGGCTCGCCAGGCTCCATGGTGTAGTCGATCTTACCAAACTGACCAGAACCACCAGACTGCTTCTTGTGAGTGTAGCTGTCTTCGATCTTCTGAGTGATGGTCTCGCGGTAGGCTACCTGAGGCTGACCCACTTCCAGTTCAACACCGTAGGTGCGCTTGAGGATGTCGACTTTGATGTCGAGGTGCAGCTCACCCATACCTTTAAGGATGGTCTCACCAGAATCTTCGTCTGTCTCAACGCGGAATGAGGGGTCTTCTGCAACCATCTTACCGATAGCAATACCCATTTTCTCAGTTGAACCCTTATCTTTCGGGGTTACCGAGATAGAGATAACAGGCTCTGGGAATACCATCGCTTCCAGTGTACATGGATGGTCAACATCACACAGTGTGTGACCAGTCTGTACGTTCTTCATGCCCACGATAGCGATAATGTCACCCGCTTGAGCGCTGCTCAGCTCGTTGCGCTCGTCGGCCTGCATTTCACACATACGACCGATACGCTCAGTCTTACCGGTGAATGAGTTAAGAATGGTGTCGCCTTTGTTCAGCTTACCGGAGTAGATACGCACGAAGGTCAGGGCGCCAAAACGGTCGTCCATGATTTTAAATGCCAGCGCGCGCAGTGGCTCATCGGCAGAAACAATGGCGTACTCACCAGTAGGCTCACCTTCTTCATCAGTCAACGGCTGCGGGTTAACCTCGGTGGGGCTTGGCAGGTAGTCAACAACGGCGTCCAGCAGCAGCTGCATACCTTTGTTCTTGAAGGCCGAACCACAGTAGGTGGGGAAGAAAGCCAGTTCCAGCGTACCTTTACGGATACAGCGCTTGATGTCATCGATAGAGGGCTCTTCGCCTTCCATGTAGGCCATCATCAAGTCGTCGTCCATTTCCACAGCTGTTTCGATCAGCTGCTCGCGATACATGGCAACGTCTTCTTCCATGTCCGCAGGAACGTCGGTCACTTCGTAGTTCTCTGGCTGGCCAGAGTCATCCCAAACGTAGGCTTTGTTGCTCAGCAGGTCGACAACGCCGGTAAACTCATCTTCACGGCCAATAGGCAGCGTCATGATCAACGGGTTGGCGCCGAGCACGTTTTTCACTTGATCGGTCACACGCAGGAAATCCGCACCAACGCGGTCCAGCTTGTTCACGAAGATCAGGCGAGATACTTTTGATTCGTTGGCATAGCGCCAGTTGGTTTCAGACTGGGGCTCAACACCACCAGAACCACAGAATACGCCGATACCGCCGTCGAGAACTTTCAATGAACGGTAAACTTCTACGGTGAAGTCAACGTGTCCCGGGGTGTCAATAACGTTCAGTCGATGGCCATTCCACTCACAGGTAACAGCCGCTGACTGAATGGTAATACCACGCTCAGCTTCCTGCTCCATGAAGTCGGTCGTCGATTCACCCTCGTGAACCTCACCAAGCTTGTGAATTTTACCCGTGAGCTTGAGGATACGCTCAGTGGTGGTGGTTTTTCCGGCATCAACGTGGGCGAAAATACCGATGTTGCGGTACAAGGATAAGTCAGTCACGGCAGTCTCTGAATAAGCTGTGGTTGAAAATGGTTGGCTACGATACTGGAAGTGAGAAAAAATTTCTCTCTTATTTTGCGGAATTATGCTAAATCTGGTGGAATTTTTCCAAAACGACTGAAAAATCCTGCCAAGAACACGGCCTTAAGCGCCATATTCAAGAATACAAACTGCCTTCAGCCCCCCCCAATTTCGGGTGTTTCGCTTAAATGGGACGCCGGGAACGCTTGCAGAAAACTCTAAAAATTTCATTAAAATTCAAATAATTACAAACCAGAGACACCCACCTACCGTCATTTTTCGGCTTAGCAGCACGCCCTCAACCCCCAAAAGCAAGTTTTGCCACCGAAACTCCTCCTGTCGATAGTCATTCGCTATTAAGTCAGTAGAAAAAATCAACACGCGTCAGATCAATAAGTGAACTATGTTGAATAGGGCGAGGTTACTGGCGCCTGCCTGGGATGCACAATTGCCCCGACGCTGGAATCACGCTCGACATACCCATAATTTTCGCGCTAGCTAGGAGAATCCAATGCAAAAACAAAAATTTCCACCTCTAGCCGCAATAGCACTGAGCGCAGCAATCGCAACAACATTCGGCGCCAGCGCTTTCGCAGAGAATATGTTCAGCGGTAAAGCGAAACCCAACAGTTTCTGGTGGCCAAACCAAGTTGATCTATCGGCACTGCGTGACCACGATCGACAATCGAGCCCCTACTCAGAAGACTTTGACTACGCCGCCGCTTTCGAAAATGTTGACCTTGACCAACTGAAAGCAGATATCGAAGCAGCACTCACAACCTCGCAAGATTGGTGGCCCGCAGATTGGGGGCACTACGGCGGCCTGATGATTCGCATGGCCTGGCACAGTGCGGGCACCTACAGAATCCATGACGGGCGCGGTGGCGCAGACGGTGGTCAACAGCGCTTTGAGCCCCTAGGCAGTTGGCCAGATAACGCCAACCTCGACAAAGCGCGGCGCCTGCTATGGCCGGTAAAACAAAAGTACGGACGGAACGTCTCTTGGGCTGACCTAATGATTCTGGCGGGTAACGTGGCGCTTGAGTCGATGGGCTTTAAGACACTGGGCTTTGCCGGTGGACGCGAAGACGATTGGGAAGCTGACCTCGTTTACTGGGGGCCGGAAACAGAGATGCTTGGCAACGACAAGCGATTTAATAAAGAAGGGAAACTGGAGAAACCGCTCGCCGCCGTTCATATGGGACTCATTTACGTAAACCCAGAAGGGCGCAACGGCAATATGGACCCCAAAATGGCTGCGGAGGATATTCGGCAGTCGTTCTATCGCATGGCCATGAATGACGAGGAGATTGTCGCGCTAATCGCTGGCGGACACACCCTCGGAAAAATGCACGGTGGTAGCAAAGGCTCGTGCGTTGGCCCAGAGCCCGCGGCAGCACCGATAGAGCAGCAAGGACTGGGCTGGAAAAACAAATGTGGCAAAGGCCACTCCGAAGACACCATGACCAGTGGCCTAGAGGGCGCATGGACACAAACTCCCACTCGCTGGTCGATCCTCTATCTCGACAACCTGTTTCGCAATGAATGGAAAAAACACACTTCCCCCGGCGGCGGAGAAGTCTGGGTTCCGGTAAATGAAGCCCTTCACAAAAGCGTCCCAGATGCCCATGTAGAGGGCAAGCGTAACCCGCCAGTCATGCTCACTACCGACTTAGCATTGAAGGAAGATCCAGCGTTCCGAAAAATCGCAGAACGCTTCTGGAAAAACCCCAGCCAATTTGATGAGGCTTTCGCAAAAGCCTGGTTCAAACTCACTCACAGAGACCTGGGGCCAAAAACACGATATCTGGGCGACAACGTTCCCTCTGAGACATTCCTCTGGCAAGACCCTGTTCCAGCCGGCGAAAAAATAGGTAAACGGGAAGCCCGCAAACTAAAAGCCAAGATTCTCGACTCTGGGTTGACCGTCTCTGAGTTGGTTCGCACAGCTTGGGCCTCAGCCTCAACCTATCGCTACACCGATATGCGTGGAGGCTCCAACGGCGCCCGAGTGCGCCTAGCCCCGCAGAAAGACTGGCCCGTCAACAACCCCGACGAACTCGCAAAAGTGCTGGCTACTTTGCAGAAAATCAAAGAGGACAGCCGCAGCGATATTTCGATGGCCGACTTGATCGTACTTGGCGGTGCTGCCGCTATCGAAAAAGCCGCGAAGGACGCCGGGCACAAAGTTGATGTGCCCTTTGATTCAGGCCGTGGCGACGCCACTCAGAGCATGACCGACGTCCAGTCCTTCGCCGTACTTGAACCAAAGGCTGACGGCTTTCGCAACTACTACAGTGATGGGGCTTACTACAAACCCGCGGAGATGCTCATAGAAAAAGCAGACCTACTCGGTTTAACGGTGCCGGAGATGACCGCATTAATCGGCGGTATGCGCGTTCTCGATGCCAATGCAAATGGCTCGAAGCACGGCGTACTCACTGACCGGCCAGGACAGCTGAGCAATGACTTTTTCGTCAACCTCGTCGATATGTCAACGCAATGGAAAGCGAAGTCAGACAACCTTTACGAGGGTGCCAGCCGTGATACCGGCAAGGTAAAGTGGACGGCTACGACTGTAGATCTTGTCTTTGGGTCCAACTCAGAACTTCGCGCCATTGCTGAAGCCTATGCGGCGAAGGACGGCGATAAGCTCTTTATCAAAGACTTTGTAAACGCATGGCATAAAGTGATGAATGCCGGACGTTTTTAAGGCTGGGAACCTTATAGATACCTACGTTCATTCGAGCGTAGGTATCTGCTTAGGCGAGGATCACCCAACACTGTTGCTCTAATGCGCTAATTTAAGCGTTGCCACCCCGGCCACAATCAACGCGATTCCCACATAGCGCAACAGGCTGCTAGCGTCACCGAAAAAAAACACCCCCACCAGAAAGGTTCCCGCCGCGCCTATCCCGGTCCACACGGCATAGGAGGTGCCAATGGGTATCTGCTTCTGCGCCAACCACAGCAACATACCGCTAACGCCCATAAATACGACGGCAACAACTACCCCCAGGAGTCGCGTTTTATCCTCCTGCGCAAGTTTTAGGCCGACCGGCCAACCAATCTCAAACAAACCCGCTAACACCAGATAAACCCAAGCCACAACCACTCCTTATCGATCGTTCATTTACTGGGCGCACTTCTCCCCGCGGCCTCCTCCAGATGGAGGTGTTCAAGTCGCCACAGCCTGTTCATAGTAGAGGCTGATGGAAGTGTGCACCACCGATAACAATTCAAAAGCAACCCAACATCAGGAGAGAATATGTCTATCCCCGAGGCCATTCACCCCGAGGCCATCCACATCGGCGCCGACGAAATGCCTTTTATCGACATCGGCGACGGTAGTTTGTTGCGCGTATTGCAGGTTAAACGCGGCGAAGGATTATGGATTATCGAGAATGTCTTCAAGGCAGGCTACGAAGTAGAAACCCATAAGCACACCGGGCCAGTCTGGGGCTATACCACCTCTGGCGCCTGGAAGTATAAAGAGTACGACTACGTAAACCGGGCTGGGTCGTTTCTTTACGAGCCCGCAGGTTCTGTACACACCCTGCAGTGCATCGAGGACAACACCCGGGTTTGGTTCCAGATGTATGGCTCCAATATCAATCTGGATGCCGAGGGCAATATTACCTCTGTGGTCGACGGGCAAATGACCCTCGATTTTTACCTGGCCATGTGTGAGGCAGAGGGCTTACCCACCCCCAAGGTGCTGGTGGAATAGCTCAGGAGCCAATGATGAACATAGATGTATACAACCCTGACAACTATCTACAGGGTATTCCCCACGACCAGTTCCGGTGGCTGCGCGAGCATGCCCCCGTTTATTGGCACCCTCATCCCGGTGGCAGCGGCTACTGGGTCGTTAGCCGCCATGCTGACGTAATGGCTGTATCGCGGGACTTTAAAACATTTTCGGCAGAACAGGGCTTTGTGCTGGTTGACGACCTCCCTGAAAGCACCCTGGAAATGACCCGTAACCAGCTGCTCGGCATGGACCCGCCGCGCCACGCCAAACCCCGCCGTGCGGTGATTAGCCGTTTTACGTCAAGCCGCCTCAAAGCGCTAGAGCCACAAATTCGCGAGATTGCCCAAGACATTATGCGCTCCGCGCGCGAGCGTGAAGAGGTCGACTTCGTTGAAGACCTGGCCGGCGACTTGCCCACCGCGGTTATCTGCCAGCTGATGGATATTCCGCGAGACATGTGGACGCAAATTCGCCAGTGGTCAGACATGCAAACCTCGTCCTCGGACCCCGACCTCGGCGGCACTGAGGAGGAGGTTTTGCAAGCAAGCATTGAAATGGGCACCTACGGCTTTGAGCTTGCCTGTGAGCGCAAAGATAAAAATGGCGACGACTTAATATCACTGCTCATCAACCAGGAAATAGACGGCGAGCTTGTCAGTGAAGCAGAGTTTGCCAGCCTGTTCGTGCAAATTGCGGTTGCCGGTAACGAGACAACACGCGGCCTTATCAGCTCCGGCATGCATGAGCTGTTGCAGCGCCCGGCCCTGTACCGTGAACTGGAGGCAAGCCCCGACAAACTCGGCAACGCCGTCGAGGAAATGCTGCGCTGGACATGCCCGTTGCACTACTTCCGGCGCACCGCCACCTGCGACACAGAAATTGCGGGTACCGCGATCAAGGCTGGTGACAAAGTGGTTATGCTGTACAGCTCAGCCAACTTTGACGAGTCGGTCTTCGAACAAGCAATGACCTTCGACATACACCGCCAAAATAATCCCCACATGGCCTTTGGTCACGGCATACATTTATGCCTCGGTGCGAATTTAGCGCGTATGGAAGCGCGGATATTCTTTGAGGAATTCTTCAAGAACTTCTCAGCAGTTGAGGAAACGGCACCTCCGCGTTACATCCGCTCCAACTCCATCCACGCGTTTAAGTCGATGCCTGTGCGAATCACTTCGCGCTAAGCGCTCTGTCAACCCCAATGCCCCTGATTTCAGGGGCAATTTGCTCCACGTGAGTTCGACTACAGATTTTTAAATAAATATCAAGATAGAGTAATCCCCACTAACGCAGCCGCCTTCGCTCGGCTGAAATAATGCTATTCACCGCGATGTCATGGAGACCTTTACTATGCGGACAGGGAGATATTTGGCTATTTTCAGTGTATTCGCGCTCTCTAGCGCCTGCGCAATGAAACCCTACACCCCACCTACCGACGGCCCCCTAGCAACCGTTACATTTGACGGCCCATACATGCCAAACGCGCTACCGTTTTTAGAGAAGCGCATGAATGTTCAATTATTCGATGATTGCTACGGCGGCCAACCTAATGTCGACGGCGTACTTGGCCGCCTAATGGTAAAGGAAGATGAGTTCAACAACAGAGAGATCGCTATTCCCGCCAACGCGCCACTCTTCGTCTCCTTTGGAATAAATGATTTTTGCATGATAAACGTCGGGTTCACTCCAGTTGAAGGCGCGAAGTACAAAGGCATCTATGACACCGTTTTCGCAGGATGCCGCGGAGCGCTCATTCGGGTAGACAGCGAAAATGAACGCATCCCAGATCTGAAAAGTTACCGCCTAACCACCTTCGAAAGTGTAGTTGGCACAAAAGACGCATGGCGACACTGCAAAAAGTTCGAATCAGAATAAAGCTCGCCGCCACTGTCCACCATTAGCTTACTGCCGTGAAGCGCCGCAAGGCGCACCCTCATACCCAGCACCTCTCGACACACCCTTCGCATAAAAGTAACCTAGCCACTAAGGCGCTATAACTCATTAACGGTTAGTCGCGAAAAACTCGCGAGACAGCGTGTATATATCCAGCCTGAGCAAGCACATCCGTAAGGCTGTCATAACAAAAAGAAAGGGACTCTCTATGTGTGCTAATACGCCACCGGCAAGGCTTATCGCTATTGCTCTTTCCTTACTGATAGCTGGCTGCGGAGGAAGCAGTTCCAGCAGCAAAAATTCACCGGCAAGCGAGCAGGTGAACCGTTTTGTCGACGCAGAGCGAGCGCAATGTATGCGCGATAGTGAGTACTTAAAAGTCGGGGAAGGCATCGACGCTCCCAGCAGGACGCTCGCGATTACCCCAGCGGCCGCAGGCACCGCTACCGGCAAACCCACCGGGAGTTGCGCTGACAATAACGAGTACCGCTTCGGTTCGGGTATTCACGACATCACCGGGCCGGTTGCCAATACCAGCGGCATGGGCTGGGAGAGCCCTACCCAGGTTCTCAGCGGTCTGCATCAGCGCCAGTACGCTCGCGCTTTCGCCATCGAGTCCCCCTGCAACGGCAAGCGCGTATTATTCATGTCCACCGACACCGGTATGGTGTTCGGCTCCATGCGTCAGGCTGTGTTGCGCGAAGTTGCCCAAGACCCTGAACTGTCTCAACACTATGGGCCCGACAATATCATGCTGTCAGCGACTCACACCCACCAGGGGCCGGCGGGGTACTCCCACTACGAGGGCTTTAATACCTTCCACTTTGGCTTTGACAAGCTGGTGCTCGACACGATCGTCGACGGTATGATGGCCGCACTGAGAATGGCCCACCAAAATATCCAGGCGCACCCAGAGACCGCCCCTATTCAGTTAGCGGTAGACGAACTCTTAAATACCAATATCAACCGCTCCTTGATTGCCTTTGAGCAAAACAGCCAGCAAGAGCGTGAGGAATTTATCAATACCCGCGGTGAAGAGATCACTGTCGACAAGCGCGTCGTGCAGCTGAATATGGTGCGCAAAAGCGGCTCAGCTGTCGGTGTTATCAACTGGTTTGGCGTCCACCCAACCGTGCTCGGCTCAGAACTGGACTTAGTCAGTTCAGATATCAAGGGCTATGCATCGCTCGGCTTCGAACGCATCATGAATACTCGCTACGGCGACACCGGCAATGGCGAAGACAACTTTGTCGCGGCCTTCGCTCAAAAGGATGAGGGCGATGCCTCGCCGAATATCTTTATTGTCGAACGTCCCCACCCCGACCCAACGCGTGGCGGCGGCGCCGACCCCTACGAGTCCAACGCCATCTCGGGGACAAAACAGCTCGCCAAAGCGCTGGACCTTTTCCAAACAGGCAAGGCGCTGAACGGCCCTATCGACTACCGCTTTTTCCACGTAAAAATGGACGAGGTCAGCGTTACTGACCCAGCCGTTCTCAATGCGCTTAACCACCCAGCGGAGCTGGATGCCGAAGAAATTCGCACGTGCTTGGCGGCAGTTGGCCCTGCATTTGGTGCGGGTGCCGAAGACGGCCCCGGCTTCACTCGCGAAGGAATTAGCTGCGACGGCGACCCCGACCTCATCGCGGCAGCACTTAGCGATATCGCAACGGCAACACAGGGCTTGATACCGCCAACACTGCTATCCAATGCAGTGCTCTGCAACCTTGACCAACTGCCTCTTCTCGATCTCTCCTGCCACGCCGAGAAGCCCATCCTTATTCCACTTGGCCCACCACTTTCCGCTGAGCCCAGCATCGTTCCTTTCCAGCTCTTCCGCATGGGGAATCTAGCGATTCTCGGTATTCCCTGGGAAGTGACCACGATGTCGGCGCGACGCATTCAAAAACAACTATTCCCGCTGTTGGCGCCAGTGGGCATCGACACCATTGTCGTCGCCGGTTTGGTCAACGAGTACTCCCACTACCTGACAACCCGCGAGGAATACTCAGTTCAACAGTATGAAGGTGGATCCACCATCTTTGGCCCGTGGTCTTTGGCTGCGGTGGAACAAGAAAGCCGGCGTCTGGCGCGCTCACTTGCCGAGGGCCAGGCCTCGCCCGAGGGGCCAAGCTACGTTGATGGCTCGCCAATTTTGATTCGCCTGCCCTATATTCCCAGTGACTTACCGGGCCTGGGCAAAAGCTATGGCGATGTTGTTACCGACACGCCCAGCAGTGCGGCGCCCGGCGACACCGTTACCGCCAGTTTCCAGGCCGGCCACCCACGCAATGATCTGAAAATACAATCCAGCTACGTGTATGCCGAACGCCTGGGAGAAGACCAGCAGTGGCAGGTTGTCGCTACCGACAAAGACCCCGAGCTGCTGTTCTCGTGGCAGCCTCTATTGCCCTCGCCGCTACCCATAGAGTTACCGGAAGTCGGGCCCTCTACGGCTGAGGTCACTTGGCATATTCCCCGCAACACGCCCGCGGGTACGTACCGCCTGCGTCATGAAGGTGCGGCACAAACCCTAGTACTACCAAAACAAGCCTACTCAGGGGTGTCGAGCAGTTTCACCATCTCCGAACCTATCTCAAACTGCCCCTAAGCACTTGCCCGGTCTCTATTTCCAAAGAGGCCGGGCATCGCCGTGATATTGATCCGAAAGGTACGTTGGCGCGCTATTTCATCAGTGGCAACATGGCCTTGAACTCTGGCCGCGCCGAATCCTTCAACAGCTCGTAAACCGCCATCTCAACGCTACTTAGCCCCGCACCATGCTCATGCATTTTTTGCAAAGCGAGCTGGTGATTACTAGCGGCTCGAGAGGATACTGCATCACTAATAACCTCTACCTGATAACCCCGCTGCAACATACCCACCACGGTTTGATACACACAGATGTGTGCCTCAATGCCACACACCATCCACTGCTTGCGACCGGAGGCTTCAAGGGGCTGAAGTGTTGATTCACAATCGCAGACACTAAACGTCGACTTAATGTGCGGCCTTAAGTCTACGAGTAATTCCGATAATTCCTCGACGGTTTCACCAAGCCCTTGTGGGTACTGCTCTATCCAAACAATAGGCACTGACAGTATTTGGCAGGCGCGAATCATCCGCCTTATATTGGCGATCATCGCTTCGCTGTCGTGCATCATCCGTGCAAGCTTGCCCTGCACATCAATAATCAATAAACCGGCATCGTGCTCATCCAACATGGGCGCCGTCTCCTCTGGCATGTGAATACCACAGGGTAAGGGTTTTCAACGCCCAGTTCAGCCTGACTAGACCAAGGTCTAATCCATTGCCATCGACGCTGGCTGGAAATTATTGCAGTAGTCGCGGGCACCGCTATCAAAGAAGCGCAGCGGCATGCTTGGGTAGGCAAAACTGGCCACCTGCGCAGCAGCCTTATCACTGATGGCTAAGCCCCACATTGCCAGGTATTCACGCATATCTCGCGAGGTACTCTGTGACAGCGCAATGGCCAACCAATCATTATTTGAAAGTGCGCGCGCCTCGGCGCGGGAGTAGGAAGAAAAGCCCAAGGCCTCACGCTCTGCCAGCCAGCTTTCGTCACTGTTGTCAGCACGATTAAAAATGCGATCCATAATGTGTAGGCGAGCCAGCAAATGCCAGCCATCACTGAGCACACCTTCTGCCTGAGCCGACATCATCATTTGTATTGTTATCGCCACGCCCTCAGACCAGCCGTTCAATTGTCGACGCTGCATATCTGCGAAGGGGTCCGCGCTGGCGCGGCTTTCAAGCAAGGCTTGCTTTAACGAATCAAACGGCAATGCCTGACACCCAGGGTCCTCACCCGTATCGAGAAAATACTGAGATTTAGCATAGTAGGAGTAGGGATTAGTGCTGGCATGGCCGTCCCAACCCGCGAATCTAAAGCGCCCACGCTCTAGGCCGTGGCCCAATTCGTGTAGGTCACCATGCCCTATCGGATTGAAAGACCAGTACGCATCGTAGGGATTTCCGGAACAACCGTAGCCGCACGTCGCTTGGTCGGCGTTCATATGCTTCACCACATCGATGGTGTCTAGCTGCCAACCCCGTTGCTCAGCGAATTGGTGAATCTCGCTGACACGGTCTATTCCCTCTCCTTGAAAGCCCGCCAGTACATGAGCGAAGTTATACATATAGCGCTCCGTCGCTTGGGCCAGCTCGGCGGCGCTGTGCCACTCGGCGATAGAGCTGCGCATTTTTTCCAGCTTGGAGTGAACTTCAAAGCCCGGTGTGGAGAGTTCTGCCCAGTCATAGTCGCCACGTGCCATCGCGGCGGCAAAATCAGCATTGTCACCCTCTCCCGCCCAGTAAGGGTGCTCTCCCACCTCGCTGAATTCAAACTCTACCTGTTCGTCATTGCGATCAAAGCCAATTTGGATAGGGCCCCCGTAGGCAGAGGTAAATCGCAAGGTCTGACCAGGCGCCAGCGCCAAAGCCTGACCCCGCAAAAATTTCGGACGCGAATAAGCATTCTCATTGAAGGGGTGGGTCGCGCCACTGCGCAGGGTATTCACAAAAATGGTGGTGGCCACCGCAGCGCTATCGATTCGCCTAACTGTCACCGTTCTGCCAGGCAACGCGTAGACACCCGCCGCACGAAAGTGCCGCCGACTAGTTAGCTTCACCCTGCGGCTAACTGGCCGAATGTGGCTGAAGTCACTGCGGCTAAAGTTCCCCATATCAGCGGGTACTGGATTAATATCCCGGCGCTGATACTGAACATGGTCGGCAAAATACGCCTGCAAAAACACCGGTGTCGGGGTGGTCAGTTTATCCATGGGAAAGCGCACTGTCTGCCGATAGCTATCAGCCAATAACAACAGCGACTTGTAATAACGCATTCCACCGCGATCAAAGAGCGGCTGAGACTGGCTATCCAGTTGCCGGAAAAACTGCTGCGCATACTCCGCCGCCTCACCGAACTCCTGAGCATACCCGCTCTCGACAGGGCAGTTTTTATCTGCACAGAGGCCCAAATCCACGCTGAAATCACCGGATTCAAACCGGGCAATGAGGCTATTAATCGCCTCCACTTCTACTGGAACACGATCTAGTTGCCCCCTCACGTCATAGCCCTCAACACTGAGCCGCCGCCAGTAATTATCGCCCGCATAGGTCACACCAAGCTGCTCGAAGATCGCCTCTCCCAGTGGCTTAAGGTCGCCATCGTGATGCATATATAAAAGTGGCTTACCTTCCGCCAACCACTGTTCAATCGCTCTGCGAGCGTCGTCGCCCGCCGCTCCTTCAGCAGATACTTGCGAGACAATCAGTAGGTCGGGCTGCGCTGCCAAACAGCCTGCCAGTGCCGAACCATCGCAGCTTTGGGGCGCATTGTAGGCCACTTGCTCGGGGTAGTTTTCCTCCAGCCACTGCCGGGTAGCAACGCGGTCCGGGAAATAGTAGCTTTGACTCATCTGGGCAATCACTACGTTAAATGTCGCCCGCTTGTCGCCGCCCCGCAACCAGTCCACGCTGTTGCGCAGCCATTGCTGCATCTGGCTATTTACCGCTGCGCTATCGCGATAGACATTGCGCATTGGATTACTCGCCAGCGCGACGAAAGCGGCATTGCGGTTCTTCCCCGCCTGCTTACCCGCGACAGCCAAGCCCTGCGATTGCACCGTGTAATCTGAGTGCGTTACCGAATTGCTAAACAAGAGCGTCGTATTCTCACCAAACGTGGCGGTCAGCAGCCCTGCATCGTGAGTCGGGTTCCAAGACACATCCGTCAAGCTACTGCCATCGCTGCGCGCCTGCCCGTGAATGTCTAAGTTAAACAACTGTTGGCGCAGTATCGCGCCTTGCGACACAGCGTCATTGGATGCCGCCTGCATGCTGTCAATAAAACGCTGTGGCCGGTCAACATAGCGCGCATCACCGGTACGCAGTGCCTGTTCCAATGGCTCAAAGGCAACATCAATCACAAACTCTACTGTCGCGGTCGCGCGGCCATCGCTCGCGGTCAAGGTGATCAATTCACCGCGCCCCACATCGCTTGCGGTCGGCACACCGCTCAAGACATACGTGGATTCGTCAAAGTTCAACCACCCGGGCAGTCCCGCAGTCCTTACCGTCACCGCATCACCATCGGGGTCGATCACCGTGGGCGAGAAGGAAAAAGCCCGCCCCTCTTGAGCGATGCCTGGCTGCCCCTGAATCTGTGGGGGCTGATTACCCGCTGCCGGTGCAGGCTGGCCGCCGTCACTTCCACTGGAGCCACCACCGCCACATGAAGCGAGTGTTAGTAGCATCAGAAAAATCTGTGGATTGAACTTCACGGCGAAACGTCTCCAAACACGCAGCACAGCACAAGGGCCGCAATGCTAAATTTATTTTATTGTGCTTAAGCCTAGCGGAAATGCGTTTGAACAACTGCGACATGTCACCCAGTTCACATCGAGCCGGCGCACCAAAAGGTGGCATCCACAGATAGGTGCGGTATATTCACAGGCTTTGCCCCGGCAGGGACGTTTTACCAGAGGGATATTTATGCGCGACGAAACCATTGCACTGCATCACGCCTACGAGCCAGATAATCAAAATGCCGTTGCCGTGCCGATTCACCAAACCTCGTCTTACTCGTTTGACAGCGCCCAGCACGCGGCCGACCTGTTCGACCTCAAAGTGGCTGGCAATATCTACAGCCGTATTATGAACCCGACATGCAGTGTGCTTGAGCAGCGTATTGCCGCCCTCGAAGGCGGTGTCGGCGCCCTGGCAATGGCCTCAGGCATGGCAGCGATTACCGCCGCCATCCAAACCATCGCTGAAGCTGGTGATAACTTTATTACCATTAGCGAACTGTACGGCGGCACCTACAACTTATTTGCCCACACCCTGCCTCGCCAGGGCATTGAAGCGCGCTTTGTCGACAAGGACGACTTCGATGGTATGGCGGCGCAAATCGATGCGCGCACCAAGGCCATTTACTGTGAGTCCATCGGCAACCCGTCTGGCAATATCGTTGATATTCGCCGCCTGGCTGATTTAGCTCACGCCCACGGCCTTCCCTTAATTGTCGACAACACAGTGCCGTCACCCTTTGTGTTGAAGCCCATTGAGCATGGTGCCGACATCGTTATCCACGCCGCTACCAAATACATTGGCGGTCACGGCACCAGTATTGGCGGCCTGATTGTCGACTCAGGCAAATTCCCCTGGGCTGAACACGCCGAGCGCTTCTCACTGCTGACGACACCTGATGTGTCGTACCACGGCGTAAATTACGCCAAGGATGTTGGCGAAGCGGCATTCATCACCCGTGCCCGCGTAGTGCCGCTGCGCAATATGGGCGCCGCGATGAGCGCCTTCAATGCCTTTCTGTTTTTACAGGGGCTGGAGACGCTGGCGCTGCGCATGGAACGCATTAATGACAACACGCTAGCCATTGCCCAATTCCTACAGGACCACCCCAAGGTCAACTGGGTTAGCTACGCGGGCCTACCCAACCACCGCGATCACGCGCTGGCCAAGCAGTATATGAAGGGTCAGGCGTCGGGCATCCTCAGCTTCGGCATTGACGGTGGCCGCGAAGCCGGCGCGCGTTTTTACGATGCCTTGCAACTGATTATCAGGCTGGTAAATATCGGCGATGCCAAGAGCTGTGCGGCTATTCCCGCCTCTACAACTCACCGCCAGCTCAGCGACGAAGAGTTACTAAAAGCCGGTGTTAGTGCCGACATGGTGCGCCTGTCGATTGGTATCGAACACATCGACGACCTGAAGGCCGACTTAAGCCAGGCACTAGAGCACGCGTAGCGTGCTCAAGGCGGCAGACATTGACACAAATTATAAATACTGTGCAATAATCATCGGCCAGTCATTTTAATAATAAGCAGGGCGCCTACGCGCCAGGCAAACAATGGTGGCCGCCTATGACGTTTCTTCGATGTAGCGCAGCGATTGCTGCGCTCCTTGTCGCCGCTTGCAACAACAGCAGCGATAGCCAAACCCAAAGTGACAATGCGATTGTCGAAACCTTTGTCACAGCGTCTCAGCACACAATAAGTCCCCTGGATATCAACCCTTCGTGCGTCCCCGACAGCGCGTCGAACTCGCCACTGCCTGAAGGGCTGCTGGTATTTAAGCGCGGCGAACAGCCTACCCGGCTCGTGGTGTTTAGCCATGGCATCGGCCACACCGTCCAGGCTAGCTGGCTGCCCCACATGCGGCGCGAATTGCGCCTAGCCCAGCACTATGAAAACAGCCCTGGCGGCGTTGCTTTTGTGGCCACCGACTACCGCGACAACCTGGGCTTTCCCACGCTACGCGGAGCTTACGACACCATTGCCGCCACAGAGTATGCTCTGGAAAAATTCCCCTCCATCGATACGGTATATCTATTTGGCGTGTCGATGGGCGGCGCGGTTTCGGGCACCGCCATCGTCGAATCAGCCGCCATCAGTGACGACGGCAAGGCGCTGTATGACTATTGGATTACCGCAGAGGGCGTCAGCCAACTCGTCGAAACCTACGGCGAGGCAAAAGCCGCCGCAGAAGCTACCGGCAACGCCACCGCCATGGCGGCGGCAGCGGGAATAGAACGCGACACCGGCGGCACCCCGGCAGAGTGCCCACTGGCCTATCAACGTCGCTCCCCCGCCTTGCACGCGGCGCAAATGCAACTGGGTGGCGTACAGGCCGCTACGGTTATTCACCCGGTCAACGATGGCTTAGTGCCCCACAACCAGGGCCGCGAGATGGCAGGTGCTTTGACGACGGCGGGCATCGCTACACAGTTTTTCACGGTGGTGGGCATTCCCGAGGGCCAAGACCCCGGCACAACCGGCACAGGCACTCTCGGCGCGGGGGAGGCAGATGGTACGCTCAATTTAGCCGGCCACGGCAGTGAGGCCGATGCCACCCATCCCGTGATGCGCACCGCCTTTGAGCAACTGCGCAAAATGCTGGACGGCCAGTACAACGCTGAAGTGCCCTATTTCGAGTGTATCGTCGACCATCGCGCCCCTGAAGACAGCTGTCACGTCGATCAATTTTAGTCCGCCCCCACCAGTGAGCAGGCCTCACAGCATCGGTGCGGATGTCGCCATGTGTTTAAGCAGGCGATAGCAGCTTTCACCAGACATTCGATAAGCATTGAAGTCGCTCACCGGCGAGAACTGCCGATAAAGGTCGCGTGTTTTCTGCGTCTCTGCGATGTAGCCCATTTGCCAGGCGCTAAAATCCCGCTCGGCAATTTCACGATAATCGAGCAAAACCGGGTTTGTGTGACGCGAGTCGTTGAGAATACGGTGGTAGATTGCGTTGATATTACTGCGGGAGCCTTCCAGGCACTGCAAGAAATAACGGCTATTAAAAAACAACACCCCCGTAACATTCAGTGCCGCATTGCGCTCGCGGGCCACACTCAAGATACTTTCAATATCGAGTTGGTCGAAGCCTTCAACAACCTCACTGGTATAAATCAGACGGGCTAAAAACATAATAGCGCTCCGCAGTCAGAGCCTCTTATGAAGACACAAGCGGTGATGCAGGTTGATACGTAGTTACCGTCACTGCTCGCGATACTGCGAAGGGGTTTGCCCCGACCAGCGCTTAAAGGCCTTTGCAAAGGCGCTCTCATCCGAGAAACCTAACTCCTCGGCTATGCCCGACACCGGCTCACCACGTTGCAAGCGCTCTTCCGCCATTTTTTGTAACAAGCTGCTGCGCAACAGCTTGAAAGTGACGCCCTCATGCTGGAGCTTACGTACCAAGTGGCGACCACTCATACCCAGTGCTTCGGCAACTCGCTCCTTACCCCACTGAGGCTGCTGGCGAAGCATTCGCTGCACGGCCATGCTGTATTCGCCCCGCTCCATGTCCTGCAACAGTTTATCGGCCAGCTTTTTCAGCTGGTCTCGAATCTCAATATTTGCCTGGATAAGCGGCGTGGCAACTAAGGCGGGGTCGAAAACCAGCGCATCCTCGGGGGCGTCAAACTGCAGCGATGCACCCAGCATGCGCTGATAGTCGGCCATAGGCGCGGCAGCGGCCGAGGTAAATTGTAGACACCGCACCGCAAACTCCCCACCACTGACCCAGCGCGCTAAATTCAGTACGCAGGCCAGCACCGCTTCCACGCGCTGGCGGCGGCAAGTTTGATAGTGGGGCTGATAGATTAACAGGCAGTTGCCACCAGCGTGACGCAGAGCAAAGTCGCCCCCTTCGCCCACAATGGGGTGATATTCCAGCAACAGGTCGAGTGCCTCGCCGAGGGTTTCGCAGCTCATCAGAAGCATGCCGACAAGGTCCAGGTGGCCGACCTGTAATCCCAGGCCAAGCTGTAAACCGACTAAGGGGTCATCAACGGCATCGCAGTAGGCCTGCCACAACTGATCTTGCACCGCCAAAGGCGTGCGCCCGGTTTCCGGCACACGGCGACTCAACGCGGGGGGAAGCTCAATACCCCGGCGCTCGGCGGCCTGCAACAAGCCTTGGGTAAACCGCAATGTGACGGTGGGTTCGGTCATAGTCCTGAATTGGCAGATTGCCGTCCTGAAAAAGCCGTTACGCGCAATAGCTGTTCAATTAAGCTGTATTGCAATAATGATAACAAGAGTATGTGCTATGTACGCATTAATTGGCGCTGGCCCGATGGGCTTGGCGGCTGCCCGGAATTTACAAAAGTACGACATCCCCTTTACCGGATTTGAGCTGCACAGCGATGTTGGCGGCCTGTGGGACATCGACAATCCACACAGCACTATGTACGACTCGGCCCACTTGATCTCGTCGCGCCACATGACCGAGTTCAAAGAGTTCCCCATGGCAAAAAGCGGTGCACCCTATCCGCATCACAGCGAACTGCGCCAGTATTTCCGAGATTTCGCCCAGCACTTCCGCCTCTACCCTCACTACCGATTTAACACCAAAGTGATTGATGCTAGCCCGCTCGACAATGGCGGCTGGCGGATCGTTAGCGAACAGCATGGCAAGCGCCATATCGAAGACTTCGACGGCCTGCTAATCGCCAATGGCACCCTGCATCACCCCAACGCACCAGCGCTGCCCGGTGAATATACCGGCGAGCTAATGCACTCTGCTGACTACCGCAATGCGGAAGTCTTTGCCGGCAAGCGGGTATTAATTGTCGGCTGTGGCAACTCCGCCTGCGACATTGCCGTGGATGCCGTGCACCGCGCGAGCGCCGTCGACGTGTCGGTGCGACGCGGCTACTACTTTCTTCCCAAGTTTATCGCTGGCCGCCCCACCGATACGCTGGGCGGTCTGATCCCGCTACCGAGGCCAATAAAACAGCGCCTTGACGCGTTGATGATTCGCCTTGCGGTGGGCAAACCCTCGGACTACGGCCTGCCCGATCCCGACTACAAAATGTATGAGTCACACCCGGTGATCAACTCACAGATGCTGCATCACCTTGGTCATGGCGACATCACCGCCCGCGGCGACATTGCCAACACCAACGGCCTCAGCGTCGAGTTCAGCAATGGCGAATGCGCCGACTACGACCTGATTTTGCAGGCGACCGGTTATCAGCTCCACTACCCATTTATCGACCGCAAGCACCTCAACTGGCAAGACGGCGGTGCGCCCTCACTGTATTTAAATGTGTTCCATCCCGAGCACCGCAATTTGTTTGTGATGGGCATGATTGAAGCAACGGGGCTTGGCTGGGAGGGTCGTAGCGAGCAGGCCGAGATGGTCGCTTTGTATATTCGTCAGCAATTAGTCGGCGGCAAAGCCGCCCAGCAATTGGAGCGCGACATCAAACGCCACTGTGGCCAGCGCCTCGATGGCGGCTATCGCTATTTGCAACTAGAGCGCATGGCCTACTACGTGCACAAAGACAGCTATCGGCGCAGCGTGAATCGGCATATTCAACAACTGCAACGAGACCTGCCACAGAGCGACGCCGCGTATGTACGCTGATATTCAAGTCGCGTTTAGCCCCCAGAGCCTGATCCTGCTTAACGGGATTCTAGCGGGCATGATCTTTGGTGTGTCCATGGGCCTGCGCCGTGACGACTTCGTTCGCGTATTGCGGCAACCCCACGCGCCCGCTGCCGGCTTGGTGGCGCAGTTTCTTCTACTGCCAGCAGCGACCTGCCTGGCGACAATCGCCTTCGCCGTGCCCGCAGAATTAGCACTGGGTATGATACTCATCGCCTCCTGCCCCGGCGGGACATTCTCCAATATTATGACCTGGCTGGGCCGCGCCAGTGTGCCCGTCTCGGTCAGCATGACCGCCGTTTCGAGCTTGGCGGCCATCGTGATGACCCCCCTTAATTTTGGCCTTTACGCGCAGCTCAACCCCGCCACCCGGGAGTTGCTGCGCGGCATTTCTCTGGAGCCAATGAATATCTTGCTGCTGGTCGCATTGGTACTAGTGCTGCCCATGCTACTGGGCATGGCCGTTGGCAAACGCCACCCTGAATGGGCCACCCGCGCCGAAAAGCCCATGCGCGCGGTCACCCTGCTGGTATTTCTGTGCTTTGTCGTGATCGCCTTCTCCCGCAACCAGCAGCTATTTATGGAGTACGCCGACCGCATCTTGCTGCTCGTTGCCCTGCAAAACGCTGGCGCACTGCTGCTTGGCGACTTGGCAGGGCGCGTTATCAAACTTCCCCAGGCCGAGCGCCGCGCCGTCACCATGGAGGTCGGCATACAAAATTCAGCACTCGGTCTGTCGATCATTTTCACGTTTTTCCCCCAGGCGGGCGGCATGATGCTTATCGCAGGCTTCTGGAGCTTCTGGCATTTGGCTGCCGGCCTTTGTTTGGCTTTTTACTGGTCGCGCAGCGCGGAGACTATTCATGCCTAAACGTATTCTCATTACCGGCGCCGGCGGCTATATCGGTCGCCAACTCAGCCAGCGACTCAGTGAAGATTACTCCGTGATTGGCGTTGATATTCGCCCTACTGACGACGCGAATCACATCCAGTGCGATATTCGCGACCCGAAGCTGGCTGACATTCTGAGCGAGCACCAGGTCAGCCACGTTGTGCACCTCGCCTCAGTACTCGAAGCCAGCGGCGACGAGCAGCGCGACTACGATATCGACGTGAACGGCACACGCAATGTTGTGCAATGTTGCCTGAAGGCCGGTGTACAACACCTCACCGTCACCAGCTCCGGCGCAGCCTATGGCTACCATCCCGACAACCCCAGCTGGATCGATGAAAGCGACCCGCTGCGCGGCAATGACGAATTTGCCTATGCCCGCCACAAGCGTTTGGTTGAAGAGTATTTAGCCGAGCAGCGCCGCGCGCACCCGGAGCTCAAGCAGCTCATTTTGCGCCCTGGCACCGTACTTGGGCGCCAAACCCACAATCAGATTACCCAGCTGTTTGAAAAGAAACGCCTGTTGGCTATTCGCGGCTCTGACTCGCCCTTTGTCTTTATCTGGGACGAAGACCTGCTCCGAATTGTGGAGAAAGGCATTATTGAATCCCAGGTGGGCATGTTTAATCTCGCCGGTGACGGCGCCCTGCGCATTGATGAAGTGGCAAAGCGTTTAAACAAACCCCTGTTGCGCTTACCTGCGGCGCTGCTTAAAACCGCTCTCGCGGTGGGCCATCGACTCGGCCTAAGCCGCTACCGGCCCGAGCAGATTAACTTCTTGCGCTATCGCCCGGTACTGAGCAATCGCCGCTTGAAAGAAGAATTTGGCTATCAACCGCAGTTGAGTTCAGCGCAAGTATTGGAACTGTTTATCGACCACGCCCGCGCCCGGGGGCAGCTATGAAGACAGTACTCATTACCGGTGCCGCCAGCGGTCTAGGCTGGGCGATGGCGCAACAGTTTTATCAACGCGGTGACTGCGTGTGGCTCGTCGACCGCGACGCCGAGGGACTGCAGCAACGCAGCGCAGCACTCGGCAACGAGCGTGTGCACACCGTTGTTGCCGACCTTGCCGATGCAGCCGCTATCGACGCTGTCGCTCAGGCCATCACCGCAAGTGGACGCCTGGATATCCTGGTGAATAACGCCGGTATTACCCACCGCTCTCTCGCCGGCCACACTGATCCGGCGGTGTTTAGAAAGGTAATGGCTATCGACTGGCAAGCCCCTGTATCGCTTAGCATGGCCTTACTCCCGCTGCTGCGACGCAGCCGCGGCAGTATCATTAACATTGGCTCAATGGCGGGCTGGATGCCGGTGCTCGGCCGAGCCGCGTATTGCAGCGCTAAATCTGCACTGAGTCAGTTCTTTGAAGTACTACGCGGCGAAGAACAGGACAATGGTGTGCACGTACTGATGGTCTACCCCGCCTTCGTGAACACCAATATCGAACAAAATGCCCTCGGTGCCGATGGCAACGCTGCGCGGCACGCACGCTCCACCCTCGGCGGCATTGGCGAGCCCGAACCGCTGGCCGCAGCAATTTTACAGGCCGCCGAACGGCGCAAACCACACTTGTTTCCCCATCGCGGCATTTGGTTGGCAAGCTTGCTGTGGCGCGTTGCGCCAACAACCTTCCACCGCCTAATGCGGCGCAAATTTGCCGTGGAACTGGAGCAGCATTAATGGACCCTTGGATTCTTCTGGCGATTTTCGTTTTTGTTGCCTACAGCATTGAAGCGATCACCGGCTTTGGCAGCATTGTTATCGCCCTATCACTCGGCGCCTTGTTGCTACCCATTGAGGCCATGCTACCCGTGCTGGTACCGCTGAATATCTGTATGACAGGCTACCTACTGGCCCGCCACCACCAGCACATTCATTGGCCCACCTTACTTAAGCTGATTCTGCCGTTAATGGTTAGTGGCACCTTGGCGGGCTATCTGTTGAGGCCCTGGCTCGGCGATCAGCTTTTGCAATTATTATTTGGCGCCCTGGTTGTCTGGTTTGCGGGGCGCGAGCTGCTGCGCGCCTATCGCGGTTTGAGCAGCCGCCGTCACGGCGCGCTGTGGACACGGGGCTGGATGCTGGGCGCCGGGATTACCCACGGCCTCTACGCCTCTGGCGGCCCGTTACTGGTCTATGCGTTGACGGGCACCCAACTTGATAAAGCGGCTTTTCGCGCCACACTGATCACCGTGTGGTTCAGCTTAAACAGCTTACTCACCGTCGTCTTCGCCATTGATGGAAGCCTCTACACCGCGCTACCCAAGGTCGCCGCAATTGCCCCGGTGTTAGTCGCCGGCGTCGTCGTAGGTGAATATCTCCACCACCGGGTAGACGAGCAACGTTTTCGCAATGTGGTTTACGCCCTGCTGCTTTTTACCGGTAGTTTGCTGATCATTACCGGCTTTTAAGCACACCAGAACACAAAAAACGATACATAATAAAAACGAGAAAACGCCATGACAACGCACAGCAATAGTAGAACGACCGCCCTAGGCATCCTTGCCTTAGCGCTGCTCAGCCCCAACGCCGAAGCCGAAAACCGCCCCCGCGTTTTAGAGGAGGTGGTCGTCACCGCGCAGAAGAGCCAACAAAGCCTGCAGGACGTTCCAATTTCAATCAGCGCCCTGTCTGGCGACTTTATGCAGGACAACGCCATCGGCGATTTGGTCGCCGTGTCTGCCTACGTACCCAATGTCAGAGTCGAGTTCACCAGCCCGTCCTCACCTCAGGTATTCATTCGCGGCTTTGGCACCAACAGTTTTAACCCCAGCTTCGAGCCTGCGGTAGGGCTGGTTCAGGATGAGGTGTTCTACGGTCGCCCCAGCTACTTCAGCGAATCGATGTATGACCTTGCACGGGTGGAAGTGCTGCGCGGCCCACAGGGCACGCTGTTCGGTAAAAATACGATCGCCGGTGTGTTCAATGTCAGCAGCCAAACTGTCCCCGCCGAGGAAGGCAGTGAAGGGAAGCTGAGCTACCGCGACGAAGAATACGGTGAACAACGTCTTGAGGCGGGCGTCGGGTATCGCTTTAGCCCCAGTCTCGGACTGCGCTTGTCCGCCATGAAGTGGCAGCGCGACGGCCGCCTGGAAAATACCAAACTCGAGCGAAAAGAGGACGACCGCGACCAAGACGCGCTGCGAGCAAAGCTCAATTGGCAACCGAGTGACCGCAGTGAACTGGAGTTTATTGCGCAGCAATCCGTCACCCGCGTTAACTTCTGGCCACGGCAGTTAATGAAGCTCGACGACGATACCCGAGACTATTTGCAAAACTTCGATCCCGAAATCGAAGATGACCCTTTCAACTTCCAAACCAGCTTTAATGAAGACGGCAAGCTCTACCAGCGCTCAGATAGCTTGGCCCTGCGCGGTAGCTATGACTTTGGTGAAGTGGCTGGCTTATCGCGACTGGACACCACCGCTGTCATCGGC
>TARA_B100000674_G_scaffold118579_1_pt1 | contig 56200 bp, 46 predicted proteins | sample TARA_B100000674 | Tara Oceans TARA_B100000674 (sample SAMEA2622759) | marine metagenome | biome: marine biome (ENVO:00000447); feature: surface water layer (ENVO:00002042); material: "saline water (ENVO:00002010), including plankton (ENVO:xxxxxxxx)" | depth 5 m | reverse complement strand
GCGCCCTCTGCTTGGGCTTATGTTGGGGAGAAACATCCTACCATGCCGAGGCACCCCTCCCATCTCGGTAGTGTTTAAATTACACTCAGTAAGGAGTCTAATCAATTCGGGGGAAATAATGGGAAAAACAGTTCTCGTGACGGGCGCCGCGAGCGGTATTGGTCTTGCGTCAACGAAGCTGCTGCTGGAAGACGGATGCAGGATTCTGGCCTTCGATCCGCAGGAAGAACGCATGCGCGCGGAACTGCCTGATTGCGAAGAGATCGAGTTTTTCGGCGGTGATGTATCCAAAACCGAGGACTGTCAGGCTGCGGTCGCCAGAGCCGTTCAGAAGTTCGGCAACCTGAACGCTCTCTTGCACTGGGGGGCGGCGCATTCGACCAAACGGTGGGACGAGCTAGACGCCAAGGAATGCAACTTCATCATGGCGGTCAACGTGACCGGCTCCTTCCTGATTTCCCAGGCCGCCGCGACACATATGATGGCATATGACGGGGGCTCAATCGTCCTGACGACATCTGCATCCATGCTGTACGGCGTGACCGGTGGCAACGGCCAGGGCGGCCCGGCTTATACAACTTCCAAGGCCGCCATCATCGGATTGAACCGATCTCTTGCGCGATCGCTCGCGCCCAAGGTCCGGTGCAACGCCGTCAGTCCCGGCATCGCCGAGACCGCTATGATTGCGGAATATACCGACGACCAGCGGGCCGCGATGGCGGTGCGCTTTCCGATGGGCCGGTTCGGCGAGCCGGAAGAAATAGCTCACGCAGGTATTTTCTTGATCTCGGACAAGGCCAGCTTCATTACCGGCGAGGTCATCCACGCTAACGGCGGGTCCAACTTTAACTAAATCCGCGGAACAAGTATCATCGCGTAACAACAGGGAGACACGAAATGCCACACGCATTTGAAATGCCGCAGAAATATATCGACAAGATGGTTGCACGGATGGGTCGCGAACACTCGCAGGAAACCTTCGAGACCGAAAAGACCGCACTGGTGGTCGTCGATATGCAGAACTACTTCATGGACGAGAGCCAGCAGGCAGGCTGCCCGGTCGGCCAAACCATTGTCGGCAACGTCAACAAGATCGCCGACACCGTGCGCCGTACCGGCGGCATCGTGATCTGGATTCAGAATATGGCGCCTACGGATACCCGCGAGAGCTGGTCAACGGCACATGAACGGTATCTGCCGGAAAAAGCCGACCTTCGCGTCGATTCCATGCAGCCCGGCGCCTGGCCGTTCGAGCTGTGGCCTGACCTGGACGTTAAGGACGACGATTTCCGCGTGGTCAAACGCCGCTACAGCGCTTTTATTCAGGGCTCATCCGATATCGAGCTAATTCTGAAGGATAACGGTATCGAAAATATTCTCGTCTGTGGCGTCGCCACCAACGTTTGCTGCGAGAGCACGGCACGAGACGCGATGATGCTGAACTACCGGGCACTGATGGTCTCTGATGGCTGCGCGACATCTTCTGACGAGGAGCACGGAAACGCGCTGATCGCGTTCTACACGCATTTCGGTGACGTCCAGAATACGGACGAACTGTGTGCCCGGCTGGAAGCCTCCGACCGCCAGAACTGGACTGCGGCCGAGTAACAAAAAGCCCGGCATAAAGAATCTGATGCGCTGGCAGGGCTTATCTGCCAGCGCGGTTTGTTACTCCATTAACGCCGACGCAGTCCGGGGCGACCCCATACTCCCTAAAACGATTGCCGTTGCCAGATTATTGCTGGCGCAGGCGTTCTGTCTCGAGGTCGTTTACGGAAAGCGGCTTTCCTGAGATCGCAACACCGAACAAATCACGCGCCTCGTCGGTCGTATAACGGCCCAAACTTACATCTTCGAGGACATCCTCCGGCGACCTTTTTTTCGGATCGCCGTATCCCCCTCCACCGGGTGTACAGACATGAACGCGATCACCCGGACCGAGTGCTATATCCTGCTCTTTCGAGAAATGTTCGGGTGTATGAGCTTTCCCGGAACGCCAGACCGTTACCTTGTTTGTGGCACCGTCCATACCACCCAGCGCTCCCTGAGGACCGACCCGGCCGTGATCCATGACGAAGCTCGCCTGCGCGTTACCGCGCCTTACCTCGACGTCATACTCCAATCCAAACCCGCCGCGGCGACGACCAGCACCGCCCGATCCCTCGTGAAGTGCGTAGCGATGGAAGAGGACCGGAAACGCCTGCTCCATGATCTCCACCGGCGGCGCCTTGGAGATACCGATTGTGGAACATCCGTTGGAGAGTCCGTCGTGGTCGGCATTACCGCCGTACCCGCCACCGGATATCTGATACATGACGTAGTCGCGCCCGCGTTCCGGATCATTACCACCAAGCGCGAAGTTTCCGCTGGTTCCGGCGGGAGCTGCAGTAACGCGATCGGGTAGCGCATCAGCAAGAGCCGCGAAAACAGCTTCCGCGATCCGCTGCGACACCTCGGCGGCACAGCCCGATACCGGCCTAGGATAACGCGCATCCAGAAATGTGCCGGTGGGTTCGATGATGTTGAGAGGCTCGAACGCGCCGGCGCTGATAGGAACCTCCGGAAAGATATGCCGCATTGCGAGATAGACAGAGCTGTGCGTCGTCGCCAGCACCGAGTTCATCGGACCAAGGCACGGCGGGCTGGAGCCACCAAAATCGAATGTTAGCTCATCGCCTTCCGAGGTGATCGAGAGGTTGATCTCAAGGGGCTCGTTCACCACGCCGTCGCTGTCGACAATCGCCGTCGAGCAGTAAATACCGTCCGGCATGCCACTGATATAGGACCGCATCTGGGTTGCCGCCCGCACCCGCAATTCGGCAATCGCTTCCGAAACCGTCTCGTCGCCGTAACGGTCGAGCAGCGCGTTCAGGCGCTCTTCGCCGACAAGCAGTGCCGCCGCCTGCGCTTTCACGTCACCGATGCGTTGATCAGCAACCCGGATGTTGGAGCAGATTATGGCGTAGATCTCCTCGTCCAGTACACCTTCCTTGAACAGGCGAACTGGCGGCAGCCGCAACCCTTCCTGTTCAACCGCGGTGGCAGAAGCGGAAAACCCGCCCGGCACCGATCCACCCGTATCGGGCCAGTGACCTGTGTTGGACAACCAACAGAAGATTTCCCCTTTGCGATAGAATGGCCGGGCGAAGCGTACATCCATCAAATGGGTACCGCCGAGATACGGATCGTTGACGATATAGATGTCATCCGGTTTCGGCGCTGCCACCGTTCCTTGGGCGATCATCTCGATCAGGGTACGCGTCGAGTACTGCATGGTGCCGACAAAAACCGGCAAGCCGCCGGCGCCCTGGGCAATCAGTGCGCCGTCCTCAGCCGAATAGATCCCGTCGGACCGGTCGTTGGCCTCCGCGATAACGGGGGAGAACGCGGCCCTCGAAAAACTGAGGTCCATTTCGTCGCAGACCTGTTGCAGACCTGCCTGAATAACACTGAGGGTGATTGGGTCGATGCTCATGTGAGGCCCCCTATCGTGATGATGATATTGCCGTCCGCATCGCCGTCCGCGTAATCGCCCGGTTCGAGAACCGTGGTACAATCCATCTGCTCGATGATCGCCGGCCCCTCTAGATGCAGGTCGGCGGGCAGATAATCACGCCAATAGATTGGCGTATCCTTCCATTTACCGTCAAAATAGACATCACGCCGTTCGGTCTCCGCCTCCTTCAAGGCCGACTTGCGCCCTTCTGGATCTATCAGGGTCGACAAATCCAGCGCTGACCGTTTGCCAATTACCGAGGTGTTGACGTTGACGAGGCTGGCACGGATTTCTTGAAGCTCGACGCGGAAGCGTCCGAAATACGCCTCTTCAAACGCCGATAGCAGGTCTTCTACGGTGGGTGCTGCCGTATCCAGATCAACCCGAAGGACGTGTGTTTGGCCGACGAACTGCATATCGACGCTGAACAGCCGACTGACTTCGCTAATCTCAATTTTTTCGCCATTGATCAGCCTCTCGCCCTCTTCAATCTGCCGCGCGAAGACCGCGTGCACTTCTTTGATATCCACAGCGTCCAGCGGTTTGTTAATCGTGTTGACGAAGTCGTGACGCAAATCTGCGACAACGCAGCCTAGCGCATTGGTGATGCCGGGGCGCGCCGGGATAAGAACGCGAGGCACGGCTAGCTCTCGCGCGAGAGCCGTCGCATGCAGGGGTCCCGCGCCGCCAAAGGCGAACAGCACGAAGTCTCGTGGATCGGCACCCAAAGAGAGAGAAACCATACGAATGGCGCCAGCCATTTTGGTGTTGGCAATGCGTACCACTGCCTCAGCAGCACTAACCGCATCCATGCCGAGGGTCTGACCAAGTTCTCGCTCGAAAATTTCCGAGACCTGTTCGATCGTCACCGAGGTCTCAAGCGATTTGAACTTTCCGGGGTTCAGCCGTCCCAAAAGAAGGTTTGCATCCGATATGGTCGGCTGGATACCACCGCGGCCATAGCAGATCGGGCCGGGCGCGGCGCCGGCACTTTCCGGTCCGACCTCCAGAAGACCGCCAGCATTGATCCGGGCGATAGAGCCTCCGCCCGCGCCCACGGTTCGGACATCGACCATTGGGACATGAATGGGCATCGCGTATTCGATCTCGATCTCGTTCGAGATTGCCGGTTCCGCATCCAAAATCAAGGCGACGTCGGAGGAGGTTCCTCCCATATCGTAGGTCAGAAGGTTTGGGAAACCGGCCCGGCTGCCGGTATAGGCCGCCGCCTTCACGCCTGATGCAGGTCCCGACATCACGGTCTTGGCCGCCTCCCTCGAGACAAGGCGCGATGAGACCATGCCGCCATTTCCGTTCATGACGAGAACTTCCCCGCCGTAGCCGTTCGAGGCAAGTTCTTTCACGAGCTGGCGGATATAGACCTCCAGCAAAGGCTGGACGGAGGCGTTGACTGCCGCCGTGACCCCGCGCTCGAATTCACGACTTTCGGAAAGGAGGGAATGACCCATCGTAACATGGTCATTCGGCCAGATTTCCCGGACCAGTTCGCCGGCGCGCAGTTCGTGATCGGGATTAGCGTATGCGTGAAGAAAATGGATAACGACAGACTCGCAGCCCTGATCCAGCAGCCGGTTCGCCGCAGCCACCACATCCTCTTCCCGGAGCGGTGTCACAACCCGGCCCTCTGCATCCATACGTTCTTCGACTTCAAGTCGCAGGTCGCGCGGTATGATCGGTGTGAATTCTCCCCGCATGCCGTAGGCGTCCGGCCGGGTCCGGCGTCCGAGTTCCAGAACATCCCGAAAGCCCTCGGTCGTGATCAACCCCGTGCGGCTTAATTTCCGTTCGAGAACAGCGTTTGTCGTCGTGGTCGTGCCATGCACGATCAGATCGATGGACGCCAGGTCCGCCGCTGCTTCCTCGAGCGCCGAAAGCGCCCCAAAAGCTTGGTTATCAAGCGTGCTAGGCACTTTCGAGAGCCGGACATCGCTATTGTCAGGATCGAGCAGGATCAAATCTGTAAAGGTCCCGCCGACATCGACGCCGACTATTTTTCCTGTGTTTTTTTGCGGCATCGCCAAGAATCCTCGTAGAGCAAAACTTGTTTGTATACAAATGATTTTGTCATCGCCTGTCAATCCCGTTGCGGCCCGAAATTCGGCCGATTTTCAACTACCGGGTTATCGTCAGAACTGCCAAAAACGTCACGTGAACAGCAAAGAAGCTGGGCGCCAAATCTCGTTCCAAACTGAGATATCCGCGCTGAGTCATAGCCGGGAACATCTGGGCAATCGGCATTTGCGGCAATGTCAAACCGGAGCGCGGTCACAATACCTCCCCTGCGGAAACAATCCCGGAACTGGCATAGTCCCGTTTTCGGCGCCGATTAGCCACCATGAATATTCCTGCGTTTACCAGCAAAATGGCTGTGGCCGGTTCCGGCATCGCCACGACGTCCAGTCCACCCTGAGGGAATGTCTGCCAGTACTCGTCGACGTCGACGGCGCCAACCCTGAACCAGTTCACGTCCAACATTGTAAATTGTAATACGTCGTGCTTCAGGAGCGATCAGTTCAGCTTCGCCAAAAATCCCGCCGAAAGCCTCCCCCATAGCGCCGATGGCAGGGGTGTTTCCGGTGAAAATACCTGAGAGTTGGCCGGTTAGTGCAGCGCCAATAAACAGCTCGGCGATAAGGTTGAGTGAAGTCAAGCTATCGACGATACCGGGCTACAACGAAGCCGCCATCTCAACCGGGCCGAAATCAGTCCCGTCTGGAGTTATGATCAGGCCTGTTGTTTCAGGAATTGAGAAACGGATGAGCAATGCTGAGTCCATCGGCGCGGCGAGAGAAAGATTGAGGCGTTAGTGTCGAAACCATCACCGAAAAACAATATTTGAGCGGCGGATGCGGGCTGAGAAATGCCAAACCCAAACACCGCGACCTCGGCGATTGAATACCGTCGGATTAACCTGAACACGATTGCGCCTCCCTGCTTTAGCGGCTTCTGGGCAGAGCCATTTAGGCAGGGACAGTCTGAGTCATGGCACCCGGGTACCGAAAGCGATATGACCAAACTGTTTAATCACCGTTTCGCGGCCACCTATCGCTGTCCGTCTTCACCGACCATTTCCCTGGTCGTCAGCCCGCCAACCCGCGGGAAGGGCCGACCCGAATCCGTCACCGAAATCGCCACCAGGATTTCATTCGCCCGCGGAGCGTCGGCGAGGCGGACTTCCATTCCATCGAAATGGCTCCGCACATAAGCCGCATCCTTGTGGCCCAGCGGGATATCGATCGGCGTGCCGGGCCCGCCTAGTTTCTTGACCGACGGCACCAAGGCCGCGCCTTTTTCGACCTCCTTGCGCAGCGGCGCGCCCAGCTTCGGGTGCAGGATCGCTGCGGCATGTTCCCATTCGCCGTTCTCGCCGATAATCGCGGCCTTGCCATAGCTTTCGGCTTCCTCGGGCTTAATGCCGAGCGCATCCACGCACATCTTGCCGAGGGTCTGACCCAACTCCGCGCCGATTTCCATCAACTCCGTCAAGTCCTCTTCGTATTTTCCGGCAAACGGATTCTCTATGACGGCCAGCGCCGCTGCTTTGCGTGTAGGCGGAGACACCGCTTTGCCAATGTCTCGGCGGGTTTCTTCCACGATCACGGACGTTTTACGGATGTTGGCTGGCATGGCGCGCTCCCGGTCATTTTATCTCATTTATGGCTATACAACGGTTATGCCCTCGCTGTTCGAAGTCAATAGCGGCGCATGGTAAGAGCGTTATGCGTTTTTGACGGATTGCGCGGGCAATCCGCTCTGTTAAATTGAGATATCGTCACCCTCATCAGAGAGCCCGAAGACATGCCCGACGACGCCGTCCTGGATACCCTTAAATTCGGCATTGGCCAGCCCGTGCTTCGCACGGAAGACCCGAAACTGTTGACCGGCCGCGGCACCTACGCTGACGATTACAGTGCCGAAGGCCAAGCCTATTGTGCTTTTCTGCGATCACCCATCGCACACGGAAACATTGCCGGTATCGATATTTCCGCCGCAGAAACCGCCGACGGCGTCATCGCGGTGATCACCGGACAGGATCTCCGGGATGCGGGCGTCAAGGATATCCCCTGTCCGATCAGCGTCAAGAGCCGCGACGGCTCTGCCGCCGTCGTGCCACCCCGTCCTGCGATGGCGATTGGGCAAGTGAAGCACGTCGGGGAGCCGGTTGCTGCAGTGATTGCCAAAACCGCCGCTCAGGCGCGCGACGCGGCGGAGTTGATCGTGCTCGACATCGAAGGTCTACCGTCCGTGTCCGATCCGGTCGCCGCTGAGAAAGACGGCGCACCACAGGTCTGGGAACAGGCGCCGGGTAATACCTGCCTCGATTTCCAGTGGGGCGACGACGCTGCGGTCGAAAAAGCGTTCTCTGAGGCCGCGCATGTCACAAAGGTCGAACTAACCAATACACGGGTCGTCGTTAGTGCGATGGAACCGCGCGCGACGGTCGCTGAATACGATTCTGCCGCCGACAAATTTACGCTTCATGTCGGCACTCAAGGCGTGGCTGGGTATCGGGGTGCAATGTGTAACATGCTGCGCGTCGAGCCTGAAAATATGCGGATCATCTCGAAAGAAGTCGGCGGCTCCTTCGGTATGAAGGGAAGCGCTTTCAATGAAGCGATCGTGGTCCTCCATGCCGCCCGTAAATTTGGCCGTCCAGTGAAATGGACCGCAGACCGGTCGGAGAGCTTCCTGTCTGATCACCACGGCCGCGCGATGACGTTCGAGCTTGGCCTTGCACTCGACAAGGACGGCAATTTCCTAGCGCTCCGCGTCGATGGCGTCGGCGACATGGGTGCCTACCTCACCGCTATGGGGCCGTGGCCCGCAACAATGGTCACCAGCCGTAACATCATCAGCGTCTATAAGACGCCGGCGATTTCCTACAACGCCAAATGCATCTTCACCAACACCGTGCCGACCGGCCCCTATCGCGGCGCTGGGCGGCCGGAATCGAAGTTCTTCCTCGAACGCCTGATTGATAAGGCGGCGGAGGAGATGGGCATCGACCGAATTGAATTACGCCGCCGCAACCTGATTAGCCCCGACATGCTGCCGCATGAAACGCCGGTAGATCTGACTTACGACTCCGGCGAATTCGAAACGATCATGGACATGTGTCTCGATCGGGCCGACTACTCAGGTTACGCGGCGCGAAAGGAGGCTTCCGAAATAGATGGCAAGATCCGCGGTATTGGTGTCGCGCCGTATCTGGAAACCACAGCGGGCCCCGGTACCGAGCTTGCCGATATCCGGTTTGAAGAAGACGGTTCAGTCACGCTTGTCACCGGCAATAAGGATTTTGGTATGGGCCATGCGACCCCGTTCGCGCAGGTTCTGTCCGCCCAACTGGGCATACCGTTTGAGGCGATCAATTTGGTGCAGTACGATTCTGACGAGATGAGCCCTGGCGCGGGCGGGTCCGGCGGGTCGCGATCCATGATTGCCGCCAGCGGCGCCATTATCGAATGCGCCGAAACCATCGTCGACAACGGAAAGAAACTCGCCGGCCATTTCCTGGAAGCGGCCGTCGAGGATATCGAGTTCGCCGACGGCGTTTTCACGGTCGCAGGTACCGATCGCAATATCGGCATAATGACGTTGGCTGAGAAAGCGCGCGAATTGAGCGGAACAGGCGATCTACCCGACGATCTCTCGCACAAGGTAAATCACAATACCGCCCCGATCAGCTTTCCTAACGGTTGCCACGTTGCCGAGGTGGAAATCGATCCCGACACCGGCGTCATCGGCATCGACCGCTACACCGTCGTCGACGATTTCGGCGTGGTTGTGAACCCGGTGATCGTCGAAGGGCAGGTCCATGGTGGCATTGCCCAGGGTATCGGCCAGGTGCTAGCAGAAGATACCATATACGACGAAGACGGCCAACTCGTGACCGGCACCTATCTGGACTACCAGCTACCCCGCGCCGACGACATCGCGCATATCGAATTCACCACCCACGCGGTGCCGTGCAAGACCAATCCACTGGGGGTCAAGGGTTGCGGGGAGGCTGGAAACGGCGGCTCCTACCCGGTGATCTACAATGCGATCATGGATGCCCTGAACGGAAACGGCGGCAAAGAGCTTGGCATACCGGCAACGCCGCAACGGATTTGGCAGGCACTGCAGGGAAACTAGATTGAACCTGAACCCGGTGGCGACAAACCGGTCAGAACAGACTCGCTGACAACCCTCTAATCGGGGAAACACTTAGCAGGTTATTCTCCGGCAAATACGAGTTACCAAAGCCGGCCAAACGAAACCCTGCGGCGCATACCCACAACGGAGTTTTTTCGTTCGTTTTCGGAAATCGGTCAGCGCAGTCCGTCTTCGCCAACCGTATCCTCGTCTTTCAGCCCGCCCGAACGGGAATAGATTCTCGGGGCATTTGACATCGACTGGATCCAGACGATTTCATTCGCACGCGGCGCATCGTTGATCGAGCACACGACGGTGTCGAAATGCGACCGTACATAGGCTGCGTTCGCATGGGCGATTGGCACATCGATAGTGCAGCCGGGACCGCCGACCTTCTTCGTCGACGGGACAATAGCTGCCGATTTTTCCATCAGTTGCCGCATGCCGTATCCACCCGGTTCGTGCCACAACGCAGCGTGTTCAAGTTCGCCGTTTTCACCGACAATTGCGGCCTTTCCATAGGCAACGATGGCATCCGCACCACCCATCACGGCCATCAGTTTTTTCGACATTTCCATGCCCATAGGCTTCAGTTGTTCCATCAGCGGCAGAATGTCCTCGACATACTGCCCGGCATAGGGGTTGTGGGTGACAGCGGCGATATAGCCCTTAAGTTGCGGGCATTCCGCCGGCGGCCCGAACTCGTGCAGAACCTCTTCGACGTGCATCACAAATTTGCGGACCTTCACCAAATCGCCGAAATCACCCCCTTCCGTAGTCTCCACCGCAATTCTTCCGTCGTCCATTGTCTCTTCCTTCTCAGTTGGCCGTTTCTGGGAGGGCTGCAGGCACATCGCCAATCGCCCGGATTTCATCTTTTAATACCAACACCGCAGCAGTGATGAGTCCACAGTCGCACATGTGCTGCGCAGTCTGCATACCCTTGTTAAGGGCGGCTGCGACCCCATCTGCATCCAGCCGGCCGACATCCACCGTCACCAGGCGGCTGCCGAGGTCGGTCTGATCATCTAGTTCCGACGCCGGCGCGCGCTCTATCGTCGGGTGTTCGACATTCACGTTATTGGCGATCAACGTAGCCGCGACATCGGCGGCCGCTGCGCTTTCCGCCAGAACCGTCACCGCATCGGCAATACCGAACGACCAGCTGCGTCCCTGCCAGCCGCTCGTCGCAACACCGCGCACTGGACGATCGAAGCTGAGTTCCGCCGTCCCGTCGATCGCGGGCCGAAACAACTGTCCGACGATGCCGAGCCGAAGCGTCTGGCCGGGAGTCAGATACACCGCGATATCGCCCGAATTGTTGATATAGGCCTTGTCCAGCGACCGCCCGTCAATCAGCGACGCCATCACTTCATCGGCAACCGATCCAGCAACTGCCGCCATGGAAGTAACGAACGTGTCGCGATGGGGCCAGACTGCATCCATCATTCTGATAGCGGTGGGCCCAGCGACACCCGGACGCGGATCGCGCACCGGCTGGCGTAGGACGGCAAGTTCTTCAACCAGTTCCGTAAGGACAGTTTCAAATCTGGTTCGTGCCTGCCGGTAAGCCGCACCGATCTCGTCCCTCGGGCCAAATGCCTCGATCACAAGGTCGATCGGCCCGTGCTGCAAATGCAGCCGCCGTCCGTCAGGCAGCAGTCCGGCGAGGAGCGAATTCATCCCGCTCAGGTATCTTCCAGTGCCATCCGCTCAGCCAACGGCCAGGGATTGTTGCCCTCCCACGCCATGGGCTGCACTCCGTGCAACCCTCCTTCCCGCATAATGTCTTCAAGGGGTTTGATATGCTCTTCGTATCCGCCAAGGGCGAGGTATTCCTCGCGCGACATAGAGAATTCAATTGGGGCCACCAGTGCCGGTGTCGGCACGTAACCGAAAGAATTATCCGGCATGCGCAGAACATCGACCATCACGGTAATACCGCCGCCGGGCCAGACATACACAGGTGCTCCACCGCAGGTCACGCGGGTGCGCAGTTCGCGAACAGACCGCGTCAGCAGCACCGGGTTCACGGTGACACCGGCCCGCAGACTACCGCCTGCCCCGCCCATGAACAGTACCGTACTCAGCGCCGGTTCGCAGTTTTCCGCAATTCGGTCGACCGACACGGCGAGATCCGCAGGCATACCCGCCGGCATTGGTTTAAGATCGTCGTCGAAGATGAAGTACGCCTGATCTTCGCCGGTGGTGCTGACCATCAGCAGACGCAAGCCAGGCCACGCAATCTCTGGGTCAATACTCTCTATGATCGACAGCGGTTCGGTGATGTCGGTGCCGCCCCAGCCCGCGCCCGGCTCGGCGACCTGGAAATAGCGACCAGGGGTCGAACGGCGGCCGCGCACGCGGATCCCGGCTGGCGGCATGTCGAGGAATTTACCGGACTGATGTTCGGACAGAACACCGGTAATGTGATCGTCCACCACGATCACTTCGTCCGCATGACCATGCCATTGGAGGGCGAACATGCCGATTGCTGCGGAACCGCAGCCCACGCGCATGCGTTCTTCCCGGTTGGTGTCGATAATAGGCGGTTTGCCTGCCTGCACGGTCAGGGTCGCACCTCCGTCGATCGTCATCTCTACGGCATCCTTGTTGCACAGCGACAACATTGCCTGACAGGTGATGTTGCCTTCCTTCTTGCTACCACCCGTCAAGTGATGCACGCCCCCTAGCGCCAGCATCTGCGATCCATATTCTGCCGTCGTGACGTGGCCAATCTGTTCGCCACGAACACGGACGGGCGCCGACTCCGGGCCGATATACCGATCGGTGTCGATTTTCACCTTTACACCGCAATAGCTGAACACGCCCTCGGAAACGACCGTAACCATGTCCACATCATGATGCTCAGACGACACGATGAACGGCGCGGGTTTGTAGTCGGGATACGTTGTCGTAGCACCGATGCCGGTAATGAAGGACGGAGACTGGAAATTAAGAGAACCATCCCAGTCTTCCTGTTCCGGCAAGAAAGGCACCAGGTCGCCGTTTTCGTCGGAGATCTGCTGAGTGACGATCACGGGGTCCGTCCGCGCCAGCTTTCCGTTCACATTGCCGTATCGGCTACAGGCCCCGGTCTTTTCCGGCCGGATGCGGCAAAGCACGGGGCAAGCGTCGCAGGTGATGACGCCGTCGTCTTTTGCCTCTTCGGCTTTTGTTTCAGACAGGACATCGGCGTTACCCTTGGATTGGTCGCTCATCATCATTCCCCCTTATGGGCAAGCAGCGCAGCACGGACCCGGTCCGGCGTTGCAGGTGCCTGTTTCATGTGTACGCCGGTGGCGTGATAGATCGCTCCGAAAATCGCGGGCGGCGTCGGTATCAATGCCGGTTCGCCGATACCCTTGGCGCCGTATGGGCCAGTAGGTTCGGGGTCCTCGATCAGAAACACATCGATCGGCGGGACGTCGCCGAAGGTCGGCATGAGGTAATCATGCAGGTTGTTTGTACGCCCCGGAATGTATTCTTCCATGAGGGCCAGTCCCAGGCCCTGGGCGACACCGCCATGGATCTGACCCTCGACCTGAGCGGGGTTAATCGCCGCCCCGACATCGTGGGCTGCCCAGACATGGAGCACTTTGACGGTACCGAGTTCGGTATCGACCTCGACCTCCGCAACCTGCGCGCCAAAACCATAGGTGCCATAGGGGTTACCTTGCCCCATTTCATCCAGCGGCGTTGCGGGCGGATCGAAAGTCGCTTCGCCCAGCAGGACGTTGCCGCCGTGCTTGTCGGCCGGAAGCTTTGCCAGGTCGATAACGCGGACGGCATCCCCGTCGGTCACGGTCAGCTTGCCGTCGCCGAAATCGAACGTCGCATCGTGACCCGCATTCGCCATGCGCAGGATTTGACCTCGCAGATCCTCCCCAGCTTCCATCGCGGCACGACCGGAAACATAGGCCTGCCGGGAAGCGGAACTTTTTCCGGCGTCCGCCGTCAGGTCGGTGTCGCCCCAGACCAGGTTTACTTCGTCCATGCGAATACCCAGCGCATCCGCGACGACCTGAACCATCGTGGTGTTGGTGCCCTGCCCGATATCCTGAGCGCCTGAATACAGCGTTACCTTGCCGTCCGCGGCGACGCCTATCTGCATCGTCGACGGGTTCGAGAGAGACGTGTTACCGCAGCCGTACCACATGCACCCGACACCGACGCCCCGGCGTTTAACTCCATTGGTCTCGGCATTGAATTTTTCCGCTTCCGCACGGGCCTTCCTCCACGGGTCGCGCAACGCTTCCAGGCACTGGTCAAGCCCGGCCGAATATTCAAGCAACTGGCCGGTCGCGGTCTCCTGCCCCTTACGGATAGCATTGCGAAGCCGGAACTCCAGTGGATCCATACCTATGGCCTCGGCCATGCGATCCATAAGGTTATCGTGGGCGATCGCCGCCTGCGGAATGCCAAAACCGCGGAAAGCGCCTGCCGGCGTACCGTTGGTGAATATACCGCGGGCCCGCGCTTCCACGTGGGGCACGAAATACGGCCCGGTTGCATGAACCGGTACGCGGTCCTTAACGGTTAGTCCCCACGAAACATAAGCGCCGGTATCGAAATCGCCGTCGACCTCATACGCCACCAGGTCGCCGTCCTTGGTGCAGCCATAGCGCGCGGTGATCCGCGACGGGTGCCGCTTCGTCGATGCAGACATGGATTCGATCCGGTTCCACGTGCAACGAACCGGCTTATTCAGGACCCACGCGGCCAGTCCGATCACCGGGTGCACCCCCAGGTCCAGCTTGCCGCCGAAACCACCGCCGCAGGCAGTCGGGATCACCCGAATGGCGTCCTTCGGCAACCCCATAATATTGGCGATCTCGTCCCGGTCCATATACGGCGCCTGGGTGGAGACAGTTATCTCAAGTCGGTCCCCTACGCGACGGGCCCAGCCTGCTTCGGGTTCGATATAGCCATGTTCGACGAACCCCGTCTGATAGTAATCCTCGATCACGACATCGGCAGTTTTCATCGCGGCCGCAGCGTCGCCTTTTTTGACAAATCCTTCTGCCATGATGTTGCCGGGATGATTATCGTGAATACGATGGGCGTCTTCCGCCAGCGCCGCGTCGAAGCCGTATATGTCATCCCGCTTTTCATAGTGAATTGGCACATCTTCGTCGCGAATACCGTAGACGCTGTCATAGTCGCCAATCAGCGCGACCACGTTCTCGCCTTTGAAGCGGACCTGTCCATCGGCGAAAGCTGGCTGATCCTTCACATCCGGGTATACACCGTATCCGTTGAGACCCGGCACATCGGCCGCGGTCAGAACCCGCTCCAGCCCCGGCCACTTGTCGTAGAGCGGCTGGAAATCGCCCAGCGTAAAAGTGGCATTGGCGTGGGGTGAGCGCACTGCCCGTGCCCAAAGCGCATCTGCCGGTGCCTGGTCGGCACCGTACATTTCCGTCCCGTCGACTTTCTCAAGGCCGTCGGTTTTCAGCGCACGCGCGCCCATTGCATCACCGACCTCCGGATTTTCGAAGGTCACTCCGTTAGGTTGCACCACGTGTTTCACCGCGTCCACTATATTGCGGTAGCCGGTGCAGCGGCACAGAACGCCGCCCAGCGCATCCAGTATCTGGTCGTCAGTCGGCGTTTCGTTGTGTTTGAACAGGTCGGCCGCCGCCATAAGCATACCGGGCGTGCATATCCCGCACTGCGCTGCGCCATATTCGTGGAATGCCTGCTGTAGTTCGGTCAACCGGCCGTCTTCACCGGCAAGGCCTTCGACGGTGGTGACGTCGCGTCCCGCAACCTGCGCCAGCGGGACAAGGCAGGAACAGACCTGTTCGCCATCCAAAAGCACCGTGCACGCCCCGCAATCCCCTGCGTCGCAGCCTACCTTAGTGCCAGTATATCCCAGGTCTTCGCGCAGCACATGGGAGAGCCGACTGACCGGCTCGGCATCGGTAACCGCAGATTTTCCATTTAGGTTGAATGATATGGACATGGTCACTCCGTCAGTTCTGCGAGGGCACGGCGCACAAGTGTTAGGGCGGCATCGCGACGATAATCAGCTGAACCGCGTACATCCCCGATAGGGCTTAGCGTTGCCAGGTGGTCAGCGGTCACGATATCCACGAGCGTTGCGTCGGCGGGTTTGCCGGTAAGATCCGCTTCGAGAGACAGGAGCCGCGAGGCGACCGCCGAACAGGACCCGACCGCGATACGGCAGCGATCGACGTTGCCGTCCATCCCCTTTTCGAGGATGGCGGACACCATGACGATAGAGATAACCAAGTACTTGCGGGCACCGAGCTTAAGAAACGCGCCTTTCGCGTTGTTTCCGCATTTCGGAATACGCAGGCCGATCACCATCTCGTCGGCCTTGCGCGCGGTCTGGCGGTTACCAAGGATGAAATCCGCAATAGGGAGATCCCGCTCACCGGAAACCGAGGCCAGGCGCACCGATGCGTCCAGTGCAAACAAACCAGGCGCTCCATCGGCCGCCGGCGAAGCGTTGCAGACATTGCCCACGATGGTGCCGGCATTCTGGATCTGAACTCCGCCCACTTCACGGGCCGCCAACTTCATCGCGCGGAACCAGTCGGGTAGATCGGCGCGGATCAGGTCGGTCCACGTCGCGGTCGCCCCGATCAGGTAGTGGTCGTCTTTATTCTCGATCGCGCGTAGGCCCTCAATGGCCGTGACGTCGAGTATGTTCTCATCAAGCGGTCTGCCGACACGGGCCGGATAAAAATCGGTCCCTCCGGCAACGATAGTCCGCCCCCCTTCCGCCAGCGCGGACAACGCATCGGAAAGCGCAGTCGGTCTTAGATAGGATGTCATGGACGCTTCAAACTCCCATTGACAAAATTGTTTGTGTACATACAATTATTCGTTAGCAATGCTGGACTGTCAAGCAGCGTGATCTTCCTTTTTACGACCACGTTAAATTGGGAGTGAAAGACTCAATCGCCGTGGTATAAAACACTGCTCCTAGTGACAGTTATTTAAGGCGTTCGCCGAGAAACGCTACCCCGCCTAACCGGCTTGACGGGGATGAAACACCTACCTAACTTGTTTGTACACATATAATAAACTGGACAGGTTTCATGGCAACAAATGTCGCGTCTTCTGGTGACGGAAATCGCAAGGCCTTAGACTCAGTGGTTATCCGTTTCGCCGGCGACTCCGGGGACGGCATGCAGCTAACTGGCACACAATTCACGCAATCGACCGCCCTGATGGGCAACGATCTCGCGACCTTCCCAGATTTCCCGGCGGAAATACGTGCGCCTGCCGGAACCACCTTCGGTGTCAGTGCGTTCCAAATCAATTTTGCGTCCTACGATATTCAGACGCCGGGCGACGATCCCGACGTGCTGGTGGCTATGAACCCAGCGGCGCTGAAGGTGCATCTCAAGGACGTCCCAAAGGGCGGCACGATTATCCTCAATGTCGACGCCTTTACCGACCGCAACATCGCGCGGGCGGGCTATGAAGAAAACCCGCTCGAAGACGGCACGCTGGACAACCACGTCGTAATCGCGATTGAAATTAACAAACTGACCAACGCCGCCGTCGCCGAATGCGACGTGACGTCAAAGGAAGCCACGCGCTGTAAGAACTTCTGGGCGCTCGGCCTAATGTGCTGGATGTACAACCGCGACCGCCAGCCGACCATCGACTGGGTCAACCAGCGTTTCGGTAAGCTGCCCAACATCGCCGCCGCCAATATCGCGGCGCTGAACGCCGGTCACGCGTATGGCGAGACCGTTGAACTGCCGTCCGGTGTCGAAGCCTATCTGGTGCCGAAGGCGGACGTGCAACCCGGCACCTACCGCGCCGTTACCGGCACGGAAGCCGTCGCCTGGGGCCTGGTCGCAGGTGCAAAGAAAGCCGGCCTCGAAATTTTCCTCGGCTCCTATCCGATAACGCCGGCATCCGCTCTGTTACACACGCTGACCGGCCTAAAGCAGTACGGCGTCACCACCTTTCAGGCGGAAGACGAAATCGCCGCCGTCTGTTCGGCCATCGGCGCAGCCTATGCCGGCTCTCTGGGTATCACATCGTCGTCTGGCCCGGGCATTGCGCTGAAGACCGAGGCTATCGGCCTCGCGCTGGTTACCGAACTGCCTCTGGTGGTTGTGAACGTCCAGCGCGGCGGTCCCTCGACCGGCCTGCCGACCAAAACCGAACAGTCAGATCTGTTCCAGGCCGTATACGGTCGCAACGCCGACACGCCGTTACCGGTAGTCGCATCACGTACGGCCGGTGACTGCTTCGAAACTGCGATCGAAGCCGTGCGGCTGGCCACGAAATACATGACGCCGGTTATCCTGCTTACCGACGGCTTCCTCGCCAATTCGGCGGAGCCATGGGAAATTCCGGACGCCGACGCCATTGCTGATTTCCCCGTTAAGTTCCGCACCGACCCAGAAGGGTTCCATCCCTATCTGCGCGACGAAAAAACGCTGTCACGGAACTGGGCCATTCCCGGCACACCGGGGCTGATGCACCGTATCGGCGGCATCGAGAAGGATTACGACAGCGGTCATATTTCCTATGACAGTGACAATCATCACCGGATGACCAAGGTCCGTGCCGCCAAGATCGATGGCATCGCCGACGACATCCCGGCGCAAGACGTCGCCACAGGGGAACACAGAGGAGAGCTTGCCGTTGTCGGCTGGGGATCGACCTTCGGGGCGATCAACCAGGCAGTCGGTCGCTGCGTCAAGGACGGCCTCAGCGTGTCGCACATCCATCTCCGTCACATACACCCCTTCCCGAAGAATCTGGACGACCTATTGTCCGGCTTCGAGAAGGTGATGGTGCCGGAAATGAACAATGGACAGCTCGTGCATGTGCTCCGCGACAAGTTCCTCGTCGATGCAGAAAGCATTACGCAAATCACGGGTCAGCCCTTCAAGGTGTCGACCCTCGAACGCGAGATCCGCTCGCGCGTGGAAGGATAAGCCATGAATGTCGAAACCCCCGTCGAAGCGCTAAAGCCTAACGACTACGCCTCAGACCAAGAGGTCCGATGGTGCCCCGGCTGCGGCGACTATGCCATTATCAAGGGCGTTCACCGTACGCTGGCCGAACTGCAGATTCCGCTGGAAAAGCTGGTCTTTTTCTCCGGCATCGGCTGCGCGGCCCGGTTCCCATACTACATGGCGTCTTACGGCTTTCACACCATTCACGGCCGCGCCCCGGCGCTTGCCACCGGTGCGAAGCTCGCTAACCCAGATCTCGACATCTGGGTCGTGATGGGTGACGGCGATGCGCTCTCAATCGGCGGCAATCACACGATGCACGCCATCCGCCGTAACGTCGATCTGAACCTGCTGCTGTTCAACAACGAGATTTACGGCCTGACCAAGGGCCAATACTCGCCAACCAGCCAGCTTGGCACCCGTTCGCCGTCAACGCCGCAAGGCTCGATCGATGCGCCTCTGACGCCTCTCAGCCTCGCGCTCGGCGCCAATGCCCGGTTCGTCGCCCGAACGTTCGACACCAACCAGAAGCATATGCCGGGTGTCCTGAAAGCCGCACACGCTCATAAGGGCGCCTCGCTGGTCGAGATCATCCAGAACTGCATCGTCTATAACGACGGCGCGTTCGACGGCTGGACCGACAAGAAAGTGGTGTCGGACAATTCGATCATGGTCGAACACGGCAAGCCGTTGATCTTCGGCGCCGACGAAAACAAGGGCATCGCCATGGCCGAGGACGGCTTCGGTATCCGCGTTGTCACCATCGGCGAAGACGGCATCACCGAGGACGACGTGCTGGTCCACGACGAGCAGAATAAGATGCTTGCCATGATGCTGGCCGATATGAAACAGCCGGAATTCCCGGTCGCGCTCGGCGTGCTCTTCAACAACCCGGCCAAGGCCTATGACGAGGCGGTCCACGAACAGCTGGCCGAAGTCAAAGAAAACACGCCGGCAGGCACCGTCAACGAAATGCTCCGTAAGGGGCGGACCTGGACGGTGTCCGAAGGGGCATAGGGCCTACGATAAAACCCGCCTTTCCGGCAGACAGACATAAACCCGGCAGGGACGACCCTGCCGGGTTTTTTTATTACCGCTACGCCAACTCGTGCAGCACCTGCTTAGGGCCATACCGTCTTACCCGCTGCCCTCCTCCTCGTCGTACCAGCTTTGCAGGTTTTTCCCAACATTCGCGTTGCGCAGAATCAGGCTGATGGTTCAGTGGGGGCTGTTGTGTTCGACGTGGATGTCTCCGGGCGGCACGAACTGAATGTAGCCGGGGTAACTTCGAGATCGCCGACAGTTTCAGGGCGATCAGGTCCGGTTGTGTACGATGCTTGTCACCGAGATGGAGCGCGCCGTCGCGCGCCAGACATCCAGCAAGGAGCGCAATTGCATCATCGTGATGCTCGGAGAGGCCAAGAAGGCCTGCTTCAGCGACTATATTGGTGCGGCGTACCAGGGTGCCAGCAAGGGCCTGCAACTCGCGAACAACGCATCGCAAAGATAGATTACTATCCGGGGTTGGGCGTCCTCACGGCGTGGATTGGGTGCCACAGGCGCATCTCCCACCCAGCGAGGGGCTCTCCGATATCGGACGGGCCTACCTTTACGCCCCGCTGGGCGATCGTCTGATCTAGTCCCATCACTGTAAGCGGAACAAAATCCAACGGTAACGCTGCAGCGCCCGGTTTGCGCCGGTCTATCAGCGTAAGACAGCTTTCCATCTCCGTTGCAAGATCAGGGTCGGACGTTCCGTCCGGTCCCTGTACAAGATTGCGGTCCCAGTTGATCATTTTGGGGCGGAACTTCGGATCGACAGACAGCCGTCCCGCCTTTGAAGTATAAGCGTCGCTTGTCATGACGTCGGGGCCAGTCAGCCGGTACAACGCCAGAAACGGTGCGCGCACGTCTTGGGCACAGTGAAAGCGCTGGGCGGTTAGAAAACCCGGAATGGTCAGCAGCATGCTGATGTGCTTCCAGTAAAATTTGTCAAACGCCGCACGTTCCTCCGCCGTCTCGTGCGGATAATCGCACTCGACCATGTAGTAGATAGCTTGTTCGGTCATTAGCTGAAGAAGGGGTCAGCGCCCTGGGAATGGTCCGTGACATCGACCACGCCCTGGATACTCGGCACCTCGGTCAGGATGGCGTTCTGGACCCCTTGTTGCAACGTCATCGCCGATGCTGAACAGCCCTGACAGCCCCCCTCCATGCGAACATAAGCGACATGGTCAGTAACATCGATCAAGGTAATACGCCCACCGTGAGCGGCCACTGCCGGATTCACCTTTTCGTCCAGCAACTGCATCACGGCTTCCGCTTCCGGTCCCTTGGGAGGCTCATCATCACCGTTGAAGACCCAGTCTGGGATTTCCGCCGGCGGTGCCTCCCCGACCCAAGTCACGGCCTCTATCTCCGGCACGTGATGGCTGATGATATTGGTCATCATATCGCGCTTCTGCGCCCCGCCGCCGCCGATCAGCTCCAGCGTCAGCGTACTGTCAGCGAATTTCTTGAATAGAACTTCGCCGCCATAGGCCTCGATGGCAGGGCGAATACGGTCGTCCAGCAGATTAAGGATTTTTACCGTCACAGCATCGGCGAGTACCGGCTCACCCGAGCCGTAGTGTTCCATGATCGCTCCCAGAACGGCAGGTTTCAGGATATACCATTCGTTGCCGTCCGCACGCCGCAACGTCACATGGTCCAGCGACAACGCGACGCCCTCGATACCGTCGATCCTCAGCAGCCGCCTCGCGAGGGGTGAAATCTCCGACGCCTCCGCTTCGTCGATCGGCGCGTTTCCGATCGGCAGTACGGGTTCGCCCGGCGTGAACTTCATCAGCGCGGGGTCGTCCAGGGGGTATGTCTGAATGAACATCCGCTTAGCGCATGCCGGCCTTCGTGCCGAAGCGTTTTTCGACGTAATCCTCAACCAGATCGCGGAACTCGTCGGCGATTCCGGGACCACGCAGCGTCATCTTCTTCTCGCCGTCGATGAAGACAGGCGCTGCCGGCTCCTCGCCGGTGCCGGGCAGACTGATGCCGATATCGGCGTGCTTTGACTCGCCGGGACCATTCACAATGCATCCCATAACGGCAACATTCAGTTCTTCGACCCCGGAATATTTCTCTCGCCATTCCGGCATACGCTCGCGGATATGATCCTGGATGCCCTGTGCCAGTTCCTGGAAGACAGTCGATGTCGTGCGCCCGCAACCCGGACAAGCAGCGACCAGTGGAATGAAAGACCGCAGCCCCATGGTTTGCAGCAATTCCTGCGCCACGGTGACTTCGCGGGTACGGTCGCCGCCGGGCTCCGGAGTAAGCGAGATTCGAATGGTATCGCCTATCCCTTCCTGCAGTAGAATGCCCATCCCCGCTGCAGAAGCGACAACTCCCTTGGTACCCATACCGGCTTCGGTCAGGCCAAGATGCAGTGCGTAGTCGCAGCGCGACGCTAGGTCGCGGTAAACGGTAATCAGATCCTGCACAACCGATACCTTGGCGGAGATGATGATCCGGTTGCGCGGCATACCGAGTTCCTCGGCGCGTTCTGCCGACATCAGGCCTGACATCACCATCGCGTCTCGTGTTACCTGGGAGGCATCCTTGAGATTTTGGGATGCAGTGTTTTCATCCATTAGTCGGGTCAGCAATTCCTGGTCGAGCGATCCCCAGTTAACGCCGATCCGCACAGGCTTTTCGTACTTGTTTGCGACCTCGATCATCGTGCTGAACTGGGTATCGCGCTTTTCACGGAAGCCTACATTGCCCGGATTGATGCGATATTTGGCCAGAGCCTCTGCACAAGCCGGATTTTCGGTCAGCAGCTTGTGACCGATATAGTGAAAATCGCCAACCAACGGGGTTTCGACCCCCATCAGAGCCAGCCGGTCGCGGATATAGGGCACGGCCTTTGCAGCCTCATCGCGATCAACCGTAATACGCACGATTTCAGACCCCGCCCTAGCCAGAGCGGCGACCTGCGCTACCGTGGAATCGACGTCCGCCGTGTCCGTGTTTGTCATCGACTGCACGACGATCGGCGCACCACCGCCCATGGTCACGCCACCGACATCGACGGCAACGCTTTTCCGCCTGAGGACGGTTTCGAATATACCCGGTTCGCTCATGCCTGCCACAACGTTCTCAAGCCGACATAGCGCGGTCGTTACGGGAATCCAGCGACCCCGCGGCGTCAATTACCGACAGCAGCTCGTCATAATCGGTCATCACCTGAAAATTCGGAAATTCGTCAATCACATTCTGCGGCGGGCGGAACAGGAAACCGGCATCCGCCTCTTCCAGCATCAGGGTATCGTTATAGGAATCGCCGGCAGCACAGGTATAGAAGTTCAACCCCTTGAACGCCTTTACCGCCGCCCGCTTGTGACCCTGCATGCGCAACGCGTATCCTGATAACTTGCCGTTGACATCCACGTTCAGCCGGTGACAGAACAGCGTCGGCTGTCCCATCTTGACCATCAACGGACCGACGAATTCGTAGAATGTGTCTGACAAAATCACGAGTTGATATCTGGAACGGATTTCATCCAGAAACGCCCGCGCTCCCGGCAAAGGCTCGATCCCGTCGATGATCGGTTGCAGCGCCTCGATCCCCAGGCCATGTTTGTCTAGGATGTCCAGACGATACCGCATTAGCACATCGTAATCCGGTTCGTCCCGCGTGGTGCGCCTAAGGTCGTCGACCCCGGTTCGCTCCGCAAGCTCGATCCAGATTTCCGGCGCAATCACGCCTTCCATGTCTAGACACACGATTTTCAATGGATTTACCTGCTTGTTTTCCTTGTCGGCGGTATAGCAGGCGGGCATTTCAGCGGCAAACGGGAAACATGGCCTATGCGCTGCCAGTTAGAATGGCCGGTTCCGGCTTGATGCCCTGAACCGTGGTCCGGCGGAGCAGGCGCCGTTCACCGCCCCCAAAATCGGGGCGCGCATGATTGGTGCAGCGATTGTCCCGGGCGACGAATACGCCCGGCGTCTAACTATACTGATAGAAAATTTCGGGTCGTTCGGAATGATGGAAGAGGCGCGACAAAAGCTCCCGGCTGTCATCATCTCTACAGTCGACGACCCGGCGTGTCAGTAGCCTGTTGCTGTACAGCGCAGTGAGGCCGGTTTCTTCGTGGCGGATAAAGACCGGGCACCCAAGAAACTGAACAAGACGATGCCGCAATCGACATGACATATTGACACTTAAACCATTTCATATGAAATTATTTGAAACTAAAGAAATGAAAGACGCCTAACGATGGCTGCTGTTCAGAAGCTCTTAGATGTCAGCCCGGACCAACTCATCCAAAGAGCAATCGATATGCGTCCGATGATCGCGGCGCAGGCCGACGAAACCGAGAGAAACCGCCAAGTCGCGCAAGAAATCATCGATCATGTTCGCAATGGGGACTTTTTTCGGATTTACCTGCCGAAAAAATTCGGCGGGCTCGAATTCGATAGCGCCACGGCAACCCGGATTTCCCTGGAATGGTCGTCCGCCGACGTCTCGACCGGATGGGTATGTGGCCTCGGTATCGTCCACCAGTGGCTGGTTGCGCAGTTTCCGGCCGATACCCACGAAGAAGTTTGGGGTGACAACCCCAGCCCGATGATTTGTGGTTCGTATGCCCCTGCAGGAGAAATGAAGGAGGTAGAAGGCGGCTACAGTCTAACCGGCGAGTACCATTTCTCAAGCGGTGTCGATGTTTCGAACTGGGCCATACTCGGCGTCTTTTTCCCGCCGCGCGAAGACGGCGCCCTCCCTATTCCCGGCTTCACGATCGTGCCGAAATCGGACTTTGAGATCGACGACAACTGGCACGTGATGGGTTTGACGGGAACGGGATCCAAAACCGTGGTCTGTCAGGATCTTTTCATTCCCGCCCACAGGCGGGTCACTTTTTCGGAGTTGGTTTCCGGCAACTCGCCTGGTTACCAGGATCTGCAAAACAATCTCTACCGCTATCCCATCCTTTCCCTGGTCGCTTATGCGATTTCGACCCCCGCCGTAGGCGCCCTTAACGGGGCGATCGATGTGTTTCTCGATTCGATGAACGGCCGTAAAACACGCGGCGCCGTCGTCCTGGGCGGCAGCAAGGTTCGGGATTTCCAGGCCGTTCAAATGCGTGTGGGCCGGGCAGTCGCCAACCTTAAAGCCGCCAAGGCAATGCTGTTTTCGCAAATCGAAGAATCGCGGTCAGCGGTCATGGACCGTGGCGAAATTCTGGATGTTGGAGGACGCCTGGATAATAGGCTTACCCAGGCGAAGACGGTCGAACTCGCCGTGGACGGGCTCGACGAACTTTTTGGCGCGGTGGGTGGACACGGCATTCATACTTCGCAGCACCTACAGAGAGCTTGGCGCGATGCCCATGCGATCGCTCATCACATTAGCTTTAACTGGGATGCGCTAAGTTCCATGTATGGCCAGCATTTGCTGGGCGTCGAACCACAGGGGCAGTACTGACATGGTCGCATACTGGCTTGTGGCGCTCCGCGACGAAGACGTGGGACCGCCAGAGAACCACGCGGCTCAGGCACAGATCGGCGTCAAAAAATACGGTGGCTGGGCTTATCGCGGCTGAGGCGCTGTCATGGGTGACAAGATGGCGGTGTTTAAGTTCGGTTCTATGGAACAGGTCGTCGCCTGTTACAATTCGCCGAAGTATTAGAAGGCGAGAGAATTGCGTAACGGCAAGACCGACGCTCTATTTCTCGTCGTGGAGGAAACCGATACATGACAGGCAAGATACCAGAGTTTCATCTGGAGCAGTTTTTGCCTTATCTGGTCCATCGCGTGGGCTCACGCCTCGCCGAGGGATTCGAAGACAGTCTCGACCAAGCGGGTCTTAGCCTGCAGCAATGGCGTGCCGCCGCGGTGCTGTACGATTTCGGCCCTCAGACAATGGGCGACATTGCGCGCCGCACCAATATCAACGCATCGACCATGACCCGGTTGATCGGCCAGATGGAAAAACAGAACTTGGTAAAACGTGAACGTCCGGTCGCGAACCAGCGTACCGTTTATGTGCGGTTGCTGACTGAAGGACGAAGACGCGTCTTAAACCTAATCCCAAAGGTAATTGATTACGAGGACAACGTAAGCGCCTGTTTTTCTGAAGCCGAGTTACGGACATTTAAGACACTGCTGGAGAAGTTCTTTCACAGCCTGGTTGACGAGGGCAGATCCATAGACAACCCCGAACAAATGGCTGGTTAGCGCCGGCTCCGCGTTATCAGGGCATCAACTGCCGCAAGGACATCCCCGCAACTATGCCCCCCCTAACTCCGCGTGATTGGCCAGCCCCCTTGTCAGGCGATGGGTAGCGGTTTTACTTTCGTGTATCGATAGAAAGAGCGGTCCAACAGAATGAATATCGCCCCTATCTCGGATGCCGGCGGCGCAATTGTGTCCGGCATTGATCTGCGCCGGGACCTCGCACCGCAGGATGCAACGGCAATCAGGAATGCTTTTCTGGAATACGGCGTTGTCGTCATTCGGGAGCAGGACCTGAATACCGAGGACCAGATAAGATTCTGCAACGCAATGGGTGGAACTGCCACCCGAGGAAAACCCGCCGATCAACGGGCCGACGATGCCGACAGCGCCTATGACGGAGCCGTCCACGTGGTGACGAACCTGACCGAGGATGGAAAGCCATTGGGGTCTTTCGGCGATGGCGAGGTCTGGTTCCATCACGACGGCAGCTTTAAAGAAATTCCATACGCCGCAACGGTTTTATACGGCATGGCGGTCACCTCGACCGGCGGAGAAACTGTCTTTGCCAACATGTATATGGCATATGACCGTCTCAGCGAGGTAACGAAGAAACGGATCGACGGCCTCGACGGACTCAATGTCTACGACTACGCCAGCACCGGACGCGTGGATCTTGAGCAGGACATATCAAATATCAATCACTGGGTTCACCCGCTGGTGATCCGGCACCCGGATACGGGCCGCCGTGCGCTCTATGTCAGTCCTCTTATCACTGCTCGAATCGAAGGCCTGTCCAAAACGGAAAGCGACACGCTGCTGGAAGAACTGTTCCGCTATCAGGAAGACGACGAAATTATCTTTGAGCACAAATGGAAAGCAGGCGACCTAGTAATGATGGACAATCGCAGCATCACCCATGCCCGCAGGGATTTCCCCGCCGGCGAACCGCGCATGCTACGCCGCACGATGGTGGAAGGCGTATCTATCGGCCCCTGAGACCCGTTGCTCAGATATCGAAGCTCTCACCACTGATCTTGGTTGCGTAGAACCCGATAACGGCGCCGGCGTTCGCGCCTTCAGCGACAAAACTTTGAGAAAGCGCTGGCTCTCAACACATCGAAACAGTTTGAACGCAGGTCGAATTACCGTATTGAAGAGGAATGTTGTTTGCGAGTTTGTTCCAGAAAAAATCCCAGCCGGTCCCCTTTTCGCCGGATATACCGCCGGACGAACGTCCGCTGCTTTTGGCCGAACTGACGGCATGCGCAAATCGCAGTGGCGGATCCCTTAAAAATGCTCGGCGAGCGCAGGCTCTCGCCGACTTGTTCCGGGGTCTGTCCCCTGCCGGAAAAAAAGTATTTGCAGATACGCTGGGGACACTCAACGATGCCGCCAGCCGCACGTCGGGCGAACAATACAGCGAGATAGAAGAGGCAGAGTTTTTCGGGGGGTCGGAAAGCAAGCTGGCGTTGCTGGACATGTTTGAAACACCTAGGCGCCGGATACTGCATCATTTGAGCGGAACCAGTTCAGGCCTAAAAATTCTCGGTGAAATCAGCACTCTGTCAGAAGTCGATGTCCAGAAGGATATAGACGAAGTAAAAGACGCCTCATCATAGCGATCGGCGTCGCCCAGAAACGGCACCATCCACGATGTTATCGCCCGCTAGGTCACTGCGGGTTTTTCGGTCTTCGACGGTGAAATTTCGAAATCTGCCCTTTTTAACCGGCGCATCTGACGCCGGTACTCATACATGAATCCCGGCCATTGGGTTGTCACCTTACCCGACGGGTCCTGGTAGTAGCTGTGGCATGAATCTGCGACCAACACGGTTTTCTCCAGTCTGCCCTGGATATCTATGTTGAATGCATCTTGCACCGGGCGCCGCACGGAAATTTGTCTGATTTCGGGGCGGCTGAGCAGCCCCGCAGCGTCCGCTATATACCGGGCCTGGCTCTCCAGCATATACACGATGCTCCCCGCAATGTTGGTATTGGGGCCGTAGATCATAAAGAAGTTTGGAAACCCCGCCACCGTCACGCCGAGATAAGCCTCGGCGCCATCTTTCCAGACGTGGTTAAGATCGGTACCGGCTAGCCCCGTAATCTTCAGAGGCGTGAGGTATTGGGTTGGCGTAAAACCGGTGCCGTAGATAAGAACGTCTGCCGGCTGGAATTCTCGGTCCTGCGTGACAAAGCCGTTAGTGCGTATCTCTGTAACCGGACTGTCCAACAGCTCCACGTTCTCGCGCTGCAACGCTGGATACCAGTCGTTCGACTGCAGTACGCGCTTGCAACCAAGCGGATAAGACGGGGTCAACGAAAAGCCTGTGAGTGTTTCGAAACACCTCCGAAACGGCCATTAGGCCCTCCCATTCGGCAAGTCGGTCCCACATTTCGACGCGGGCTGCTTCCTTTGCATTCCTCCCCATGAGGAGATTGTCCGGATAAATTGTTTCCAGATATCGGCAAATCGCTGCCGCTTCGCCGATCCAGTCACCGTCATCCAGTTCGAGAATGGGTACTCGGCGATGCGGATGTCTCTCGCAGAACGCATCGCTTAATTCTGCCGGGTTTCCGGGGTCGCTGGCCTCGACGATCTCTATATCGATCCCCTTTTCCGCGACGAACATTGTCGCCCTGCGCGGGTTAGGCGCGCTTAACCAGGTATAAAGTTTCACGCGTCGGTCTCCGCCGAAATGAAATTTTTCAGTAACTGCCTCGCCTGCAGTACCGGCGCGTCGGCGTTCACGTCGATGGGCTGCCAGACCGACGTGTTATCCAGGGATTTTTGCTGCGCTTCGACAATCTCGACGTCTTCCGAAAATATACTTTTGAACTCCGTATGCATCGCCCCGGTTACGGCGATATCGTCGGTATTGTAATTCCGTCCGACCGACCAGAAATAGTGACAGGACGTTTCCGTTTCCGGTGTCACGAAATGCGCGGTGTGCAGGGTCACGCCCTGCGACCGGTCCCCGGTTTCCGCACCGCTGCCCGCGATCGCGCACCCGATATCGAAGGCGCACAGGGATGGCGGCGTGAACTCCCACAAAAGCCACCGGTCGACGTTTTCCTCTGTCCCGCTCGCACGGGCGAAGGTAGGCGACGGGACAACATCCATCATCCAGCGCCCAGCGCTAACCGTGCGATCCGTGCGCTCCACCCTGGGGGCCGTATCGGTAATCGCGCTGGATCCCAGCGTATCTGGGTGCACGAAGGGGGCATGCGTGTTGTCGAGCTGAATGTCGATCAGCAGATCGTAAGCGCAAGCCACGGCCCAGTATTCGCCGGTGGCAACCCAGCCGGGGTCGTCTCGCCAGAATACGTCGGGAATGAGACCTTGGTCCGCGGCATCCGGGTCACCCATCCAAATCCACAGCCAATCGTACATTTCGACAACCGGGTATCGACGAACTGCGGCCCCGGGCGGTACACGGCTTTGACCAGGCACCGAAACGCAGGCGCCGGACACATCGAACTCAAGCCCGTGGTAACCACATTGGAGATGGCCGTTAGAAACCTTGCCGAGAGACAGCGGCAAGTGGCGGTGACAGCACCTGTCCTCCAGCGCTGCAACCGTCCCATCGGAAGTACGGAAAAGGACGACAGGCTCGCCCAAGAAAATTTTACCGACCGGTTCGTTCGTAACTTCGCCCGACAGGCCGGCGATATACCAGCAGTTTCTCAAATACACGACACTTGGCTCCGTTGGCGTTCATTCACGTCAATGATACCGTTGAAGACGGCTGAAAAAAAAGGGCATCGGGTGACCGGTTGGGACTACATCATCGTCGGCGCGGGATCGGCAGGCACCGTGATCGCAGCACGGCTGACTGAAATCCCGACCAACCGGGTGCTACTGCTTGAGGCAGGGCGGGACACGCCGCCAGGCGACGAGGGCGATGAAGTTCGAGATCCGCTGTATCGCGCGACGTATCATTCCCGCAATACGTGGCCTGGCATCATGGCACAGTGGCGGCCCCTGCCCCACAACGATCCGGATTCCGTTCCTGCGTTTCCCTATGACCAGGGACGGGTCATGGGCGGCGGATCGTCAGTAAATTCGATGGTTGCGATCCGCGGTATGCCCGGGGATTTCGAGGAATGGGTGGACGCCGGGGCATTGGGCTGGGGCTGGGACGATGTACTCAAATATTACAAGCGCCTGGAAACAGACACCGATTTCGGTGACGATCCGCGGCACGGTAATGACGGACCTATTTCCATCCGGCGGCACAGGCGGTCGGACTGGCCGGGATTCTGTGACGCAATTGCATCCGAACTGCACAGGCGCGGCTTCCCCTACGTAAAGGACATGAACGTTGAACCGCGCGACGGCGTGTGTTCGGTAGCGCTCACCAGCACCCGGTCTATGCGTCAATCGACGGCGATCTGCTATCTGACGCCTGAGGTCCGCGCCCGCAACAATCTCGAGATACGGAGTGATTGCTACGCCGAAAGCCTGATGTTCGATGGCACGCGGTGCATCGGTATCCGGGTTCGCGCCCCGGCCGGCGAAGAAATACTCTCTGCACGTGAGATCATTATCTCCGCGGGCGCTTTGCAATCTCCCGCGCTGTTGATGCGGTCGGGCGTCGGTCCGGCGGCGCATCTTCGGGAACATGGGATCGAAGTTGTCGCGGACCGCGCCGGGGTCGGACAGAACCTTCACGAACACCCGACATGTATCCTGGCCGCACATCTTCGTCTCAAGGGCATGCAGCCTGCGGCTTTGCGTGCCGCAGGGAATATGGCGCTGCGGCATTCGTCGAAATTGGGGGACTGCCCCCCGCACGATTTCTATATCGCCATCGCGAACAAGGTTAGCTGGCACCCACTCGGCAACCGTATCGGCGGCGCAATCGCCGCAGTTGTAAAGCCTTATTCCCGGGGGGCGGTCTCTCTGAAGAGTGCCGACCCGACCATCAATCCTCGTGTCGCCTTTCACGTAATGGAAGATGAGCGCGATTTCACGCGCATGAAGATGGCGTTACGATTATTCTATGAAATATTCTGCAGCGATGCGGTCAGGGATGTCACCACAGAGGCATTTCCAGCCGCGTTCTCCGCCCGAGTGCGGCAGCTCAACATGGAGACCCCAGTCAACTGGTGGAAATCCTTTGCGGGCTCACTGTTGATGGACATGCCGGGACCGGTGCGCCGCACCGCCCTGAAAACCCTGATTGCACCAGGGCCGTCCCTTGAGGATATTTTCGCCACCGAAGAGACGCTTGGATCTTGGATTCGGGAAAACTGCCGTGGATTTTTCCACCCCGTCGGCACCTGCCGCTTCGGGCGGAAAGACGATCCGTCTGCGGTGCTCGATCCTGCCGGTCGGGTATATGGTGTAGTCGGCCTGCGAATTGCGGACGCTTCCGTCATGCCGTCGATCACACGGGCGAACACCAATCTGACAGCTATCATGATCGGTGAAAAAGTGGCGGACCTGATAAAGGACGGTACCTAGGCCGCCGATCTTTTCTCCTATGCAAACGCATCGGAGCTAGTCGGCAGCCCAAAGGCACCGGCACCGCGTATTTCGTCAGCGACGCCCCATCCTCGGCAGAACTCCATGGGTTTCCTTGGAAATCATGCTCATTTTTGGATGGGAGACGGTGCCATCTCTTCACTCAATCACAAGGCATTCGACGCCCTGATATCGAAGCTAAGTGCCTACCGCCATACCAATCGGACCGCCACCGACGATCAACACCGGTATTTCCTTCACGCTGGCTAAAGCGCCGCCTCCCAGCCGTGGAGCCTCGCCCCGGGCGCCTCAGTGTCATTTTGGTGCACCGAAATTCCTCCCAAGACGGCGAGAGCATGCCGGGAATTATATATTAACTCCAATATATATTACTGATATATTCATAATCTAAATGCATGATTTATCTCAACTTCGGAACCTCAACGTCAGACAGATTCTTGATCTGCTGGCCATCGTTGAACAGGGCGGCGTCACGGCCGCTGCCAAGACACTCAACGTTTCTCAGCCGGCGTTGACCCGATCAATCCAACAACTTGAAGACAGCCTCGACGTTGAATTGCTGGCCCGGGAAGGACGCGGTGTCGTGCCGACCCGCTTCGGACTCTCGCTGGCTGAACACGCGCGAACCATCGAGGCGGAGCTCCGCCACGCTACGCGTAACCTCAGCGACCTTCGAACGGTTGAAGCCGGGCATCTGGTAATCGGTGCCTCGCCAATCGGCCTTGCTACGCTGGTCGGACCGACGCTCTCGCGCCTGCACGACGAAATTCCCGGGCTGACTGTCGAGGTCCGCAATGATCCGTTTGAAATCCAGCTCGACGATCTGGACAACGGCGAAATCGATATCGTGATCGGCGCTCTATGGGGCGCTAAGACCCATGAGCACTTGGTGGAGGAAATTCTGTTTCAGAATTCCATGTCTGTCATATTACGCAGCGACCATCGCCTGACACGCCGGAAAAATCTGAGTTTTTCCGATCTGACCGATGAAACCTGGATAATTGCGCGCGGGTCCGCCGCGATCCGCCAGCTCGTTGCCAACGAGTTTCGGTTCGAAGGCAGCGAACTGCCAGTTTTCACGATCGAGACAGACTCTATGCTCTGTGTGAAAAGCTTACTTATCGCGAGCGACTTCATTTCAGCGAATCCAGCGGAACTGTTCGCAACGGAAATCGAACGTGGCGTGCTTGCGACTCTGCCGCTTCGATGGCACTCCGGCACCCGCCCAATCGGATTTATGCTCCGCGAGCACGGCACGATAACGCCCTCACTCGCCGCGCTGATAGATATCCTCCGCGATATCGGCCGAGAGATCGCGGAAGATCAGATCAAGCCTCGACCACGGCGATCCCCTGTATCTCGACCATCATCTCGGGTTGGGCAAACCCGGCGCAAGTAATCAGAGCGCTGCCAGGAAAATTCCCATCCGGGAAGTACTCCTTACGCAACTCGGTGAATTCCGTGCCGAAGCGAGAATCGATGATGAAAACCGTCATCTGTACGATATCGGCGAGCGAACCGCCGCATTGCTTCAGGAACGTCTCGATATTGGCAAAGGACTGCCGCGTCTGCGCTTCGAAATCTCCGTGCAGCGGCGATCCATCGGGCATTTGCGGCGCTCCATACCCGGCCAGCCAGATAATCTTCTGATCGTTACCGCTGGTGATGACGGCCGGAGAGAAAGACCGGTTCTTCTGCCAGGTACCGTGGATAAATTTGCGTTCCATGTTTTTAACCTCAGAGTAATTTCTATCCAGCAAAGCACGACGTTGTGTCGAGCGCGAGCATTGTCTGATTACGCGAGATCGTCGCCCGCACATTTCAGTTCGCCCGCTTGGGCGGCACCCACCCGAGTTGGAACGTCCACCACCTATTCCAGATACCCAGACGCTTCTTCAATCAGATGGGCCGCATTCCGACGGATGACGCCTACTTCAGCATATCGCCAACGGATCAGCGCAGTGGCGTCGGTGGAACATCCGCTGATCGGCATCAACTGCCGCCTGTGTGAACATTCGGACTACAGCGAACGGGCTTTTCCGCCATAAACCGGCGCCTGCTCATCGACGAGCACGGGCACTATATCTCCCCGGTCGCGTTTGTGGATTGAAAACGCCAGATGCCATCAGCATTTGATCCGTAATAAAAATTACGTAGATTAAATCTTATGTATCCTGCCCAGACAATTGACAACTCCACCGGCAATTTGTCGATCCTTAGGCCAATACGGGGCGCGGGCCGGTGACGGGTTTCGGAAAGCATCTGCTTACATGCGCGTCTCTGGCCGTTGCTGTTTTACCTGTCTGGCTTGCCGTCACCTTGCTGCCCAACCAAGGCGGGCTGCGGATCAAATACACCAGCGTCCGTACGGTCGCCGAAACCATCGACCTCTTTAAGGAAAACGGATTCGATCCGCAAAAGGACATAAGCGGAAACGATCCCGAATTACCACCGGTATTTATCACTGATCTGCCCGACGACCTGAAGGCGGTGCCAGATACAGATATCAGGAAAGCAGTGTTCATCTCCATCGTGCTGCCGCACGTGCTATTTGCCAATGAAAAGATCCGCGCCGACCGGCGAAGGCTGCAGCAACTTCACCGGTCGATCGCGAAAGAACGGACCCTGCGGACCCGTGATCGAAGATGGCTTGAGCAAATGGCAAAAAATTACCGCACCAGCCGGATGGACACAGAGGAACTGCTGCGAAGGGTGGATATCGTACCGCCGCGCCTCGCGGTCGCCCAAGCGGTTCAGGAAACCGGGTGGGGAACTTCGCGGTTTGCACAGGCCGGAAATGCGTTGTTCGGCCAGCACGCCCCCTTGGGGGCAGGGTCTATTCAGGCTTCGGGCAATGCGAAGGTCGCACTTAAATCGTTTGATACGCTACAGGACAGTGTCCGAGACTACATGCGTAACCTTAACCGTAACCGCGCGTACAGGGGTTTCAGAGCCGCGCGGGCAAGCATGCGCGCATCCCAGCGTCCGCTGGACGAAATAGAGCTCGTGGGCACTTTGGCACTGTACTCGGAAGAAGGCCGGGTCTATGTCGAGCGCCTGCGGACCGTGATGTACCTACCTGAGGTTCAGGCCGTGAAGCACGCCGGTTTCGTGGATCCACGGTGATCGACACTACTTCAGCATTATCGAAGACAAGTACGTCCCGATCCCGGCAACCGCGGCGGTAAGTGCCGTTCCCCAAGCAATATCCACAAGGACCATCGCCAGAGGCCAGTCACGCAAAGTTGCATAATTGGTCATGTCATATGTCGCGTAACAGAAGAACCCGAAAAGCGCGCCACTAATCGCCGCCACTTTCCAGTTTTCGGCTCCCCAGACGCAGAACCACACGATCCCCGCAACGTAGAAAACATAAAACAGCATGGCTGCTATCGGACGGAACTCATCCGCCAGCAGATGACCAATCTGCTCCCGGTAAAACGATTTCGCCGCAGCTCCGATCCAGGCCAAGTCGATCACCAGGAAGACGACGGCGCAAATCAACCAGGTCAGCAAGAACTTGGACATAGGATTCCTCCGGTTTCGCTTTGAGTAAATATACGCAGTTACTCAACAACCGGACCACCAGCAATACAGCTGGGCGTCACGACCGCCCCGTTTCCCGCACCATCTTCACAATCGTGGAAAAATCCATTTCTCCGTCGCGGTTCTCGCAAAAGGTCTCGTACAACGCTCATCCATGCTCCCCCAAAGGCGTAACAGCCCACGTCTTGGCCGCACGCTCCACCTTTTCGGTCACGATATCGTAGGCGGTGACGTCGTGTCCTGCCTTGACCAAATTGAGCGACATCGGCCCGCCGATGTTTCCGAGCCCGATAAAAGCGATTTTCGACATGAAACTCTTCCGTCCGCCGCCGCTGCTTGGCGACATGTCTCGTAGATCGCATAATGCCTTTCTTCAAACACCGGTAGCAATGGGAGGCGGGCATGTTCCTGCGGAATTACTGGTACGTCGCGGCGATGCCGCAGGAACTGGAGAACGGCGCTCTGCTAGGACGATGGATATTGGACGAACCTGTCCTTATCTACCGTACCGCTGACGGCGAAGTTACTGCGATGCGCGATATCTGCCCGCACCGCTCGGCGCGACTGTCGGCCGGCGAACGCGACGGCGATACAGTGCGCTGCCTCTATCACGGCCTGGAATTCGGGCCCGACGGCACATGTCTTCGGGTCCCGGCCCAGGACGGCACTCCACCGAACGGGCTGCGCGTTCAATCATACCCGGTTGCGGAAAAATGGCGGCTGATCTGGATATGGATGGGCGCCCCCGAGCTCGCGGATGAAAACCTGATTCCGGATTTTCACTGGAACGACGATCCCGACTGGTTTCCGGTTGGGGACTACATGCATCTGGACTGTCACTACCAGTTGCTCGCTGACAACCTGATCGATCTCTCGCACGAAGCCTATGTGCACCGCGGTACTATCGGAACCGATGCTGTTTCCGAAACACCTGCAACGGCGCGGCTGGATGGCGAACATGTGACGGTGGAACGGATTATGCCCGGGTGTCCGGCACCGCCTTTTTATCGAAAACTCAAAGGGTACGACGGTACGATCGACCGGATGCACCGCATCCATTTCGATCCTCCCGCGACCATAATGATCGAAAGTAAATCGACGCCAACCTCCAGCGCCGAGCCCGACGACGGCTTGGAATATCGGGTGTTGTGCGCGATCACGCCGGAATCCGAATTATCGACGCATTTCTTCTGGGCTGTGCCACGAAATTTCAACCCGGAGCGGCAGGTGACCGAAATGATGTATCAGGGTTCAAAGGCAGTGTTCGAGGAAGACATCGATGTGCTTAACCGGCAACAGGAAGTGTTGAACCGCGTGGCGACGGGGTCTGACTGGCAGAATATTAATTCAGACGCTGGGTCAGTCTACGCCCGCCGGGTTATTGAGAAACTGCTGACGACGGAAGCACAGGCAGAATGAAAAGCGAAACGCCGGCGTGACCGGTGTCTGTACCTAGAGCTTATTCAATAACATCATCAAACGCCTTGGCGTCACGGGTAGCTCTGTCACCGCGCCGGGCGCTCCCAAGGCATCGTCAATTGCGGAGGCTACCGCCGCGCCAACAGCATTGATCCCGCCCTCACCCGCGCCTTTGATCCCGAGCGGATTCAGAGGGCTTGGGGCATCTTCGGTCAGCACAATCTCCGCCTCCGGTACTTCCGTTGAACCCGGCATGATGTAATCAGCGAAGGTTGACGAGAGCGGTTGACCCGACCCATCATAGATAAATTCCTCGAACAGGGCTCCGCCAACTCCCTGGGCCAGACCACCCTGGAGCTGACCCTCCACCAGCATCGGGTTGATCGCACAACCGATATCGTAGGCGATCATGAATTTTTCGACGGTCGTAATCCCCGTTTCACGGTCGATAGCGACTAGCGCGGCGTGCAACCCATATGGATAGTTCATGTGCGTCGTGTCGTAGCGGCCTTCGGCAGACAGCACAGCATCGTCCGACGCCGCGACCATCTCGGCGAATGAAATCGAGGCACCTGACCCGGCATCGCGGGCCTCACCATCCCCGAACTCGATATCGGCAGCATCGGCCTGAAGTTTTTCCGCCGCCAGATCGCGTAACCGGTCACTCAGGGCTACACTCGCCAGACGCGTCGCTTCACCGGTCATCACTGTCGTGCGCGAAGCGTGGCTGCCATAACCTTCGTCGATGAGGTCCGTACGTCCGTGCTGAACCTCGATCGCTGCGTAATCGACTCTCAAAGTTCCGGCACATATCTGCGCCATAACGGTTAGCACGCCCTGCCCCAGATTTGCTGCGCCGGTGACGACCGTGACCTTGCCGTTGGCATCGAGATCGACCCGCACTTTGTCGGTCGGACCCAAACCTGATTTTTCCACGAAGAAACCGAGCCCGGCGCCGACGGTTTCACCTCCCGCACGCCGGCGCTCGACCGAGTTGCGCAGCTCAGCCCAGCCGAACCTATCAAGGGCATTTTCCAGAAGTCCGGCGTAATCCCCTGACTCCAGCACCACATCGACTTCAAGCGCATCCAGCGGACGCGTGTAGGGTATGGCATCGGCCGGTATCAAGTTGCGTCGCCTCACCTCTACGGTGTCGATTCCGACCCGACCAGCAACGGCATCGAGCAAACGCTCGCGGACAAAGGTTCCTTCATAGCGACCCGGCGCGCGATACGTTGCCGCCGGCGTCTTGTTCGTCAAGCGAACATGCCCGGCTACCCGGTAGGCAGGCACCTCGTATGGGCCTAGCATTAGGCCCGCCGTCATATCAGGAACGCGGACACCATGGGTGCGCAGATACGCGCCCTGATCGTGAAAGAACTCATTGTCGATGCCGAGAATACGCCCGTCGGCGTCGATGGCAGCGCGGATACGATGTGTCTGTTGTCGCGACTGGTTAGCACTCAGCAGATGCTCACGCCGATCCTCGATCCAGCGCACCGGGCGTCCGAACCGGACCGCAGCGGCGCAAATGACGAAATCTTCGGGATATAACTCACCGCGGATGCCAAATCCGCCGCCCACACTGCCTTCGAAAAGATCCACGCTCGCCGGATCCAACCCGAGGGTCCGCGCGATCTGATCGCGGTTGGGGTGCGCACGCTTGGTGGCACCGTAATATTCCAGTCCGCCGGAGTCGGGGTTGATCCGCGCAAGACCACCCCGGCATTCCAACGGTACTCCGGAATGACGTCCGGTGCGCAACTCCAGTTCGACGATATCGTAGGCAGCATCAAAGGCCGCTTCTAAATCGCCATATCCCTTTTCAATAATCGTCGCTTCGGTATCGTTATCGCCTGCGAACTCTCCCGGCGCCACTGTTGCGTCGGTAATGGGCGGCTTTTCGTCGATATCGGCCCTGACTAGGGCGGCAGCATCCTCCGCCGTATATTCGTCTTCCGCGAAGACGATGGCGACCGGTTCACCTACGTAGCGCACCCGTCCCGTCGCCAGTACTGGCTGCCTATAGGGTTCGAGGCCTGTGTATTTTGTAGTGCGAAACTCGATCGGCGGGATGTCGGCAACGTCGCGCGCTGTCCATATGGCATGCACACCCGGTATCTCCGCCGCGATCGTCGTATCGATCAACCGGATATCGCCGTGGGCGACACTGGACCGCACCACACGCATATGCACCGTATCAGGAAATTGCCAATCGGCGGCGAACGTGCCCTCCCCTGCAAGCAGCGGAGCATCTTCCAGCCGCAAAACCCGCTCTCCAATCGGTCCCCGCTTGATGTTTGTCATGCGCCGATTGCGTCCAGTGTCCAGCGCGATATCGCCATTAGCGCCCGATCCGCCCGATAGGGTGCGACAAGTTGAATGCCCACCGGCAGGCCGCTCGGGCCTGTGTGAACCGGCAGCGTAATCGTAGGCACGTGGAGCATCGTCCAAAGTGCCTGGAAGCGTGGGCTGCCGGTATCGGTGAGCCCGACAGGCGCTTCGCCGTCGACCACCGGAGTCAGCAAAACGTCGCATCCCTCGAATGTCTGGTTCATCCGCACCCGGCACGTTTCCATCAGATACATCGCGTCAAGATAGTCCTCGAACGGCGTATCTATACCGTACTGTAGGGTATTTTGAAGCTGTTCGCTGAGACGGTCTTTGTCGTTGGCCCATTCGCCCGCCATCGCAACCGCGCGCTCGCGTGCGTTGATCCGGCCCCTCACATCGGCCAGCCACTCGAACTCCTCGGGCAGTTCGAAATCGCGGATCGTCGCGCCGGCCGCGTTCATCGCATCCGCCGCTTTTTCGACTGCCTGCTGGGTTTCCGCCTGCGCATCGTCCCACATCCAGGTTTTGCAGAGACCAACGACTGGTGGCCGTGGCATGTCCGGCGCAGGTTGGTGATCCTTGGCCAAAAGAGCAGACGTAACCAGTTCGACATCGTCGACGGTGCGCGCGTGCAGCCCCAGCGTATCTAGGCTTTCGGCTGCAGGAAAAACGCCTTTCAGGCTGAAGGTATCGAAACTCGGCTTGAAGCCGACGATGCCACAATAGGATGATGGACGCAGCACCGAGCCGCCGGTCTGCGTTCCAAGCGCTACCGGCACCATGTTATCGGCCACGGCCGCGCAGGACCCGCTGGAAGAACCGCCCGGTGTCCGCGCGGGATCATGGGGATTTGCCGTTTTGCGTGAGGTTAACCCGGCGAATTCGCAGGTGACGGTTTTGCCAAGGATCACCGCTCCAGCAGCTCGCAGCCGCGCCACGCAGGACGCATCCGTCTGCGGGCGGTAACCATCATAGATGGGCGACCCCATGCCGGTGGGCATATCCCTTGTATCGATAATGTCCTTTACGCCGACTGGAACCCCGGCAAGAAGCCCCTTGTCGGCGGTTGCATCCACTGCCCGCGCCTGCGCCAATGCTAGATCCGGGTCGATAAATTCCCAGGCCATTACTGCGTCCTCTCGGGTCGCGACCCGGTCGAGACACCCTTGGGTGACGGCCTCGGCTGTGAAACTTCCAGAAGCGACGCCCGAAGAGATCTCGGTGGCCGAGAGCGAATTCAAATCCGCTGCCATCTCACGCTTTCTCCGCATCGCGTATTGCCGCCCAAACTCTCACCGGACTGGCTGGCATGTCAAGGTCTCGGATTCCCAGCGGGCTTAGCGCATTCATCACAGCATTCATCATGACCGGCATGGCCCCAACACAACCGGCCTCACCGACGCCTTTAACACCGAGCGGATTAGTCGCGGTGGGCACTGAATTCGCCTGAACTTTGATATTGCAAAAGTTATCGGCTCGCGGCATGCCGTAATCCATGAATGAGGCCGTCAGCAACTGACCGTCTGCATCATAGACCGTATTTTCCAACAGAATCTGCCCCACACCCTGCGCCACGCCGCCATGAACCTGTCCATGCACCAGCAGCGGATTCAGTATCGTACCGAAATCGTCGACGACGACGTAGTTCAGCACTTCAACCATGCCGGTTTCCGGATCAATCTCGACCTCGCAGACGTGACAGCCGTTCGGATAGCTAGGCTCCTTACCGTGATAGGCGGCATGGGCGAGCATGCCAGGTTCCATACCTCCGGGCAGGTTTGCACCCGTAAACGCGTTTCGAACAACATCCGCCAGAGATACGTTTCGGTCGGTTCCGGCAATGGTGTAGGTACCGTCTTCGAACTCGATATCATCGACCGCCACCTCTAGCACGACAGAGGCGATTTGACGCCCCTTTTCGACAATCTTGTCAGCGGCCATCACCAACGCCGCCGTGCCCATGGCGGACGACCGCGAACCACCGGCACCGGTGCCGTGGGCCAGCCGATCGGTATCGCCCTCGATCACACGCACCTGATCGGCTTCCAGTCCAAGCCGGTCACACAAAAGCTGGGTGTACATCGTGGTGTGCCCTTGGCCCTGATTGGTCGTCCCGGACAGCATTGTCACTGTACCGGACGGATCGAAACGGATCTCCGCGGTTTCGACACCGGGCGGCGCGGCGCGTTCAATGGCATTGGCAACACCGAGTCCCCGAAGTTTGCCGTCCGCATCCGACTGAGCTTTTCGCGCTGCGTACCCATCGACGTCGGCCAGACGCAACGCGTCGTCCATATTTTTCTCGAATTCGCCGGAATCGTAGGTGAACGTCAGCGATGTCTTATAGGGCATCGCATCGGCGGGAATCACGTTGCGGCGGCGGAGGTCAATGGGGTCAAAGCCAAGCTCGTACGCTGCGATGTCAATCATACGTTCTATAATGAAGGCGGCTTCTGGTCGGCCTGCCCCGCGATAAGGCGCTGTCGGGTGACTGTTGGTGAAAACGCCGACAACCTCCACGTAGGCTGCGGGAGTTGTATAGACGCCGGACAATGTACCCAGATTGTTAGTCGCAGGGCCGGCGCCGATGGGTGAGAAATAGGCGCCGATGTTTACTAGGTTGCGGAGCCGAAATCCAAGGAACTTGCCGTCCTTATCAAGAGCCAGTGCTGCATCCGCGACGTTGTCTCGCGCATGAAAATCAGAGAGAAACCCCTCGGTCCGTTCGCTGGTCCATTTTACCGGGCGTCCTGACTGCCGTGCTGCGAATAGTGCCATCAGGTATTCCGGATAGACATTCGCTTTGATTCCGAAACTGCCCCCGACATCGGGCGCAATCACCCTTATCTGAAATTCATCTACGCCGATTACGGTTGCGGAGAGAATTTTGCGCACCAACCAGGGGTGCTGTACCGGCGCTCGCAACGTATAGTGATCTGTCCGCGCATCGTGAATAGCGAGACAGGCGCGCATTTCCATCGCATTTCCCAGCACTCGGTTGATGTTGAACCGCTGCTCGATGACGTGGTCGGCCCGGTCGAAAGCATTTTCCGTCGCGGGCTTGTCGCCAATCTCGTGCACCAGGGCTTCATTGTTGCCGATATCAGGCCACAAGATTGTTGCGTCGTCATCGAGGGCCGAGGCCGTGTCAGCCGATCCCGGCAGGGGGTCGTAGTCGACCACAACCAGATCAGCGGCATCTTTCGCCTGGGTCGCCGTTTCAGCGATCACGAAAGCCACGCCCTCGCCCACCATTCGCACACGGTCGACTGCCAGCGGGTAGAAATCAGGCAAAATGAAATTGGCGCCACCCCGGCGTTTCACCGGTGGCCCGATATGAGGGATCGTTCCCCAACCCGCGTCGGTGTAGTCCCGTCCGGTAAAAACAGCGACTACACCTTCAGATGCTAGCGCAGCGGACGCGTCTATCCCCGCAATATCGGCATGGGCATGCGGTGACCTGACGACAACACCATATAGTTGACCGTGTGCATTATCGTCATCGATAAAATCACCGCGGCCAGTCAGCAGCTTCGGATCCTCGAACCTAGGTATGGATTGACTGATCCCGTACTCGCCCACCGTGCCTGTCCTCCAGCCAGAATTTACTGTTACAATATACGTTCTTGACCGACGGAAAGGTAAGTGGGGCGGGGTGTTTTATCCGGCTAAAACAATCCAACCCAAACGACCTGGCGCCGGTTACGATCCGATCGGACTACTGCCATAAGAGCGGTCTTCCATCGCCGGTTACTCTATATCCAGCGTCTGAAAGCTCCATTAAAAGGCATTTTACAGCTCAGAAAGAGCGGTTTTCATCGGTCGGCCTAGTTTACAGTTTCGTGTCGCAAAACTGTTAAAAAATTCTTAACCCTCTGATAAGTAAGGCTAATAAAGTTTTCCGTAGTTATTGCGTCGACCTGCACGCAAATTCCAATTTCATCAATGGTGGTTGCGTTGGATGTTGAAGAGCATCGGCGAACTCGATGAGCACCACCGGCCCTTTGAATTATATGAGCAGTATCATTGGCGTGAGAAAAAAGGAGATTGTCGTATTCGTGGTGATGTCACGAGTATTTTTGATAGCGGCGGCAACTGCCTTCCCAAACCTGCGAATCACGATCACCCACGACAGCCAGTTCGACAAGTCGAGCTTCAATTTCGACAAGTCTCGCTTTAATTCGGTTCTCAAAGTTCCGAAACCCAAGATAACACCGAAATTGGTTCTCGGTACTGCGCTGGTCAGCGCCAATCTGGTGGCGCGTCGGAAGTGGCGCTAAACCGCGCAGACATCTGTCAAAGAGTGGGTCGATGACCCGCTTTTTTTATGACTTGTCGGCTGGAAGCGCGGTAATACGAATTCCCGCGCCTGGTGATTTGTACTTCCGGTTTATCCAGATCAGCAACGACGTTAGGGCCTCGGCCGCGACAGCATTGTCGAGTGGCCCGGCCTCAATCGCGTTCAACCCCGCTGCCTCTGCAAGCCTTACGACCTCGCTCCGTGCCGTCGGGTCATCACCTGTCACCAGTACATCGCATTCGATGACATGCGCGGGATCCTGCAGATGCCCGGCCGATACATTCTGAAAAGCGGAAACCACACGGACACCCTCGCCCAGAACGGTCTGCGCGATATGCGCCGCACTGCCTTCTTCGGGTAACTGAACGCGCATAACCCTCGGCGGCACAAGCGGAACCGTCACATCGACCAGTACCTTGCCCTGCAGGGTCTCTCGCAGCGCCGTGAGCGTTGTCCGTTGCGCCTGGTAGGGCACCGTCAGCACCGCGATATCACATGCCGTAGCAGCAGTCGCGTTATCCATTCCCTCTGCACCGATCTTCGCCGCGAAATCGACGGCACGCTCTTCAGACCGCGATCCCACAAGCACCCGGTATCCTGCAGCCGCCCAGCGTGCAGCGAGCCCCGACCCCTCTGCCCCTGTTCCGCCTAGCACTGCAATTACCGGAAGCTGATCGATCATTCTGCGGCCACTCCGTGAGCGTATTTGGACGCTGGGGTTTGAACCGGCGCATTGAGCGCTACGGCCGATCGCCCGGCCAGCGTTCGTTCCCTCGAGACGTTTTCGTACAGGGTGGATCTTTGCCGCGCAGTACGGCCAAGACCGGCAATCAGCGCTTCGATTGCCTCCGGCGAGAATTCCTGACCGTGAGATGCGCCTGCGGCGCGGGAAATGGACTCATTCATCAGTGTGCCCCCCAGATCATTCGCGCCTGCATTCAGGCAGGCAGCCGCCCCTTCGGTGCCAACCTTGACCCAACTTGTCTGGATGTTGCGTATGACAGGGTACAGCACTAGCCGCGCGACCGCATGCATGAGAACAGCTTCTCGGAAAGTCGGTCCCCTCCGGGCGATCCCCTTAAGATAAATCGGCGCTTCCATGTGCACGAAGGGCAGCGGCACGAATTCTGTAAATCCTCCAGTGCGCTGCTGAAGGTCTCGCAAGCGCAACAAATGCCCCGCCTGATGTAACGGTTGTTCCAGATGCCCAAACATTATAGTCGCCGTTGACCGCAACCCGACAGCGTGCGCCGTTTCCATCACTCCCAGCCACTCGTCGGTGGAGAGTTTGTCGGCGCACAGAACCGCGCGCACTTCATCGTCGAGAATTTCCGCCGCCGTGCCCGGCAACGATCCGAGCCCCGCTTCTTTCAACCGCGCCAGATAGTCCACGACAGACAACCCAAGCGTCGCTGCACCCTGCGTAATTTCTAGTGGCGAAAACGCGTGGACATGAATATCGGGGGCAGCCGATTTCACGGTCTCGACGATCGACGCGTATGTCTCGCCGGTATAATTGGGATGAATACCTCCCTGGAGGCAGACTTCGGTTGCACCGCGCGCCCAGGCTTCGGACGTCCGCCTTGCGATTTCATCAAGCGCAAGGTCATACGGCACACCACGAAGATTGGCACTCAGCTTCCCTTTTGAAAATGCACAAAACCCGCAACGGTATCCGCACACATTGGTATAATTGATGTTGCGGTTGACAGCGTAGGTCACGGTATCTCCTGATACCGAAGATCGGAGCGCATCTGCCGCCGCGACCACTTCGGCATATGCCGAACCACGGGCTTTAAACAGGTCCACGACCCGGTCCACGCTTAACCTGCCCCCTGCAACGGCAATATCGATTGCGCCTCGGACCACAAATCCTTCGCCGCCGATCACTGCTGGTGCTCGCGGTGCCTGATCCGGCATGCCGGGAGCCCAACGGTCGTCCCTTGCCAATCCATCGGCATCCATCGAGCGCAATACTGCCGGCCGCACCGCATCGTCGAGCCAACCGTCCTCAAAAACGTAACGCGGATAAACCGGCAGTCGGGCCGCAAGGGCCCTCCCCTTCGATGCCGCACCGTTTCGCAGCATGGCGATTTCCGGCCAGGGCGCTTCCGGGTTCACGTGATCGAGCGTAACCGGCGAAACACCGCCCCAGTCGTTGAGTCCCGCTTCAATAAGTTCAGGAAAATCGTCGGCACTGAGGTTCGGGGGGGCCTGGATAGAGATATCCTGGCCGAACAGCTCGCGGGTCGACCGGATCGTCCATTTCAGGTCTTCCAGCGACGGCTCCGGCTTATCCGACATCTGCGTCCCCGGTTTCGCCCGGAAATTCTGAATGATGATCTCCTGAATATGGCCATAGCGATCATGCAGGTGCTTTATCTCTGAGAGGGCCGCAAGCCGTTCATCCCGGGTCTCGCCAATACCGATCAATATGCCGGAGGTAAACGGCACCCGTGCTTCCCCGGCGAGGCGAATGGTTTCCAATCGGGCAGACGGGTCTTTGTCAGGTGATCCGAAATGGGGACCACCTTTCTGCATCAACGAGGGCGCAACACCCTCCAGCATCATGCCCATCGATGCGGAAACCGGGCGCAGCAACGCAACATCGTCAGCCGTCATCACCCCGGGATTTAGATGCGGCAGCAAACCGGTCTCTTCAAGCACCAGTCTCGCCATTTCTGCCAGGTAGGAAATCGTCGTTTCGTGACCTAATTCAGTCAGCTCTTCGTGTGCCGTCCGGTAGCGAAGCTCCGGCTTGTCGCCCAGCGTGAACAAGGCCTCAGTACACCCTGCGTCGGCTCCCGAGCGGGCGATCGCCAGCACGTCATCAGACGTCAAATAGGCGGTTTCGCCCCGCTTCGGCGGATGCGCGAAGGTGCAGTAGTGGCACACATTGCGGCACAGCTTCGTCAGCGGGATAAACACCTTGGGACTATAGGTAATTAGGCCGTCGGAAATCATCAGTGGTGCAACCGCAATAGAGGAAATTTAATGCAATGCCGTCGCCCGCATTGGGATCTCAATACGCGACCTTGATGCTGAGACAGAAAAGGGTGAATCCACGACGGGGTCAAGTGATGCTTCTTAAATAAAAGGGTATGCTTTCAGAGCCCGAAGATGCATCTGGCATCAATCCATAGTCGGGCCGAAAACCACTACATCGCAAGTCTGATGAACGTTCACAGACACATTTGGATGGTGCTGAATGACCCCGCTTCGAAGTGCGACTAAGTCTGTTTTGCCGGAACAAAGAAGCTCAGGCTAGTAACCTACTATCACCTCACCTGAATTGGGGCTGATTACCTGGCCGGAAACCAGATCGGTCTCTGCACTAGCGAGCCACGCGACGGCGTAGGATATATCGATCGGTTTACAGAATTGTCCCAGTGGCATGAGTTTCTCACGCTCCGCGATTTTTTCTGGCGGGTTGGAGCCCTGCGTCATGCCGGTGACAATGAAACCCGGGGCGACAGCATTGACCTTGATCCGCCATGGCGCGAGCTCCCGCGCCCAACTTTTGGTGAATCCGGAAATCGCCGCCTTCGAAGCCGCGTAGTGGCTAGCCAACTGGCTACCGCCCATGGCGTAGATCGACGAGATATTGATGACCTTTCCGTCCTTCTTTTCCTTCATGCCAGGAAGAACGGTCTGGGTGGCAAAGAACGTGCCGCGTACATGCACTTCGAACATCTGATTATATATGTCTTCCGTGATGTCCTCTATCGTGCGCCGCGCGCCACCGACGCCGGCATTGTTGACCAGAACGTCAACCGGGCCGGCCGCCCTGATTCCGTCTGTGAACGCAGGCACGTCCCGGATATCGGCGACGACGACCGTCGCGTCGCGCCCATGGCCCCGAACCATCTCTGCGGTTTCTTCTGCACCATCAGCCTTGATGTCGTGAACGACGATGTCCGCGCCGCGTTCCGCCATAAGCACAGCGTGGCTCTGCCCCATGCCACCGCCGGCACCAGTAATTAGCGCGCGTTTTCCTTCGAGCGTCGCAGTCATGCTTCCTCCCCGTAGATTGTTCACAAGCTAGCGAGTTCGGTATACTTCGCCAAAACAACAAATGCTATCTGAGCGAGGCACCGCGGCATGGGCGACCCGAATTACGATCCGAAGAACCACAAACTGATGACTTTCCATGACGCCATCGCAAAATTCCGCGACGGGTCTGATACACCCCGCGCGTATCTGGAACGCTGCCTAGAAAGAATAGACGCCATTGAAAATGATGTGATGGCATGGGAAATCATCAATACGGAACCAGCCCGCATGGCGGCGGACGATGCCGGCAAACGCTATGCGGACGGCAATCCGCTGTCGCCTGTCGACGGCATGCCGATTGGCATCAAGGACCTAATCGAGACCGTCGATATGCCAACTGAGTATGGCAGTGAGCTGTTCAGGGATCACCGGCCGATCCGTGACGCAGCCTCTGTAAACGCACTGCGTAAAGGCGGAGCTATCATTCTGGGCAAGACGGTGACGGTTACCTTTGGGGGGGGCGATCCGTCCCGCACCCGCAATCCGCACGATCTGAACCGCACGCCGGGAGGATCTTCGTCCGGTACAGCGGCGGCGGTCGGCGGCGGCACCATACCGGGTGCGCTTGGCACGCATGCGCGCGGATCCACGATACGCCCGGCCAGTTTTTGCGGCGCCTACGCGATCAAGGCCACGTTCGGTGCGCTGAACCGACAGGGAGTATTTTCCGCGGCGCACAGCATGGATCATCTTGGTGTATTCGGCGGCGATCTATCGGATGTCTGGACCATGTCGCGGCATATTTCGAAACACGGTGGCGGCGACCCGGGGTACCCAGGCCTTTTCGGCGGAGATAGGGCGCCGCCGCCTCGAAAACCGGCACGCCTGATCCGGTTGGAAACCGCAGGATGGAACCAGACCGATGATGCCACTAAAGCTGTGTTCGAAGATTTCCTTGGGGGCTTGCGTGACGCTGGCATTGAAATTTTCGACCGGACCGATGACCCGTCGATTGACGCCTATGAGCAGGTCTTCGCCGATATCCCGGAACTCTGGCGCAGCCTGTACCGTTTCGAATTCCAATGGCCGATGCTGCAATACAAGGAACGCTACCCGGATCAGATACCGCCTCGCCTCCTGATGGGATTGAAGGAAGCTGAAGGGCTGAGCCAGGCCGAATACCGGGAGGCGTTAAACCGCCGGGTACGAATTCGCGACCTACACCGACAGCTGAGTCATCGCGCCGATGCTTTTGTCACGTTGTCGTCTCCCGGTCCCGGCCCGGTTGGCTTGGACCAGGGCAGCGCCGTGTACAATGAAGGATCGTCCGTGATCGGCATGCCGGCGCTGTCGCTGCCGCTGATGGCCGTCGACAGCGCACCTGTAGGCGTGCAGATACTCGGCCAGTTCGACGAGGACGAACGCCTAACCGCCATCGGGCGATGGATAGCGGAAGAGCATTTCAATAGCTGAACGTGGAGACTGGAATGTCCAGGCTTAAAGACAGGGTCGCCGTAATCACCGGTGGATCGCAGGGGATCGGCGCGGCTTACGCGCGTAGTTTTACGGCGGAAGGTGCAAAGGTCGTGATCGCTGATGTTGCGCCTGCTGACAATCTAATCGCCGAGATTGAGGAAGTGGGCGGCACCGCGATGTTTATTGAAACCGACGTTACGAACGAGGCAGCCGTTACCAAAATGGCAACCATGGCGGTGGATGCATTCGGCCGGATCGATGTGCTGGTGAACAACGCGGCGCTGTGGGTGAACATTCCCGCAAAACCGATCCTGGATATCCCTAAGGAGGAATGGGACAGGGTTCTCGACGTCAACATCAACGGTATGTTCCTCTGTACCAAAGCTGTAGTGCCGCAAATGCGGGCACAAGGATATGGCAAAATCATTAATATCTCATCGGGGCGCGCGCTGAAGGGATATACCAACCTTCTACACTACGACACATCCAAGGGGGCCGTTATCTCTTTCACCCGATCAATCGCCCGCGAACTGGGCGATGACGGTATCCGGGCCAATACAATCGCACCCGGCGGTATCATGACGGAGGCAGTGCTGGCACATGATGTTGTCCGAACCCACATCGCCAAGGGGACGGCAACCCGCGCAATCAAACGAGAACAGGTACCGGAGGACGTAGTCGGTGCCTGCATCTTTCTCGCCAGCGCGGAGAGTGATTTCATCACGGGTCAGGTTCTGGCAGTCGACGGTGGTTCTGCGATGAACTGACAAGCGCCGGATTTGCGCCTTGCAATCGAGGTGCACATCAACTATATAATATCAAATGATATGATGCAGAGTGTGGATTCATGACTGAACAGGTCGATAAATCCCGTCCGATAGAAAACACTACAGTTTTCACTTCGGAAGAAACCCAGCGTGGATACAGGCTCAACAAGTTTGCTATGTCCATGTGTAAACCGGAAAATCGGGAGGCGTTCGTGGAGGACGAAGAAGCGGTCCTTGCGGCAGCCGATCTGACAGAGACGGAACGCCAACTGATCCGCGACCGTGACTGGCGCACAATCATGGACGAGCATGGCGGCAATATTTACATGATCATTAAGATCGGTGCCGTTATCGGGCACGGGCTGTATCAGATCGGCGCGCATCAGCGAGGCGAAACCTATGAGGAATTCCTCTCTACCCGCAACGCCGCAGGCGCAAGGTAGAGCGAACCCGTCATGGCTAAAATAATCGCCGGTATCGGCACATCTCATGTACCGTCTATCGGTGTCGTCCACGATCAGGGACGCCATGACGAGCCCGACTGGAAACCCTTGTTCGACGCCTACGGACCCGTCAAGAAATGGCTGAACGAGATCAAACCGGACATCGCCATCGTCGTTTATAACGACCACGGTTGCGATTTCTTCTTTGACAAATACCCGACCTTCGCGATCGGTGCCGCCGAGAAATACGAGGTGGGCGACGAAGGTTGGGGCCGCCGTCCCCTGCCCGCTTTTGCGGGCAATCCCGACTTTTCCTGGCACCTCTGCAATTCGCTGGTATATGACGAATTCGACATCACGGTATGCCAAGAAATGGCTGTCGAACACGGCTTCATGGTGCCGATGCACCTTTGCTGGGACCACAATGATACATGGCCGGTGCAGGTCGTGCCCGTGGCGGTGAACGTGATCCAGCATCCGTTGCCCACCGCTCTGCGCTGCTGGAAACTTGGCCAGGCGATCCGCAGGGCTGTAGAGAGTTGCCCCGATGATCTAAAAGTCGTGATCCTTGGAACGGGCGGCATGTCGCACCAGCTGAATGGTGCCCGCTTCGGTCATCTGAATACGGACTTCGACAAAGACTTCCTCGACAAGATTGAAGCCGACCCCATGGCACTGACGGAAATGACCCATCAGCACATAATGGAAGAAGCCGGTGCAGAAGCCGTCGAGTTAATTATGTGGCTGACCATGCGCGGTGCACTGAGTAGCGACGTCAGCCGCGTACATCGGAATTACTATGCGCCCATGACCACGGGTATGGGCCTTATCGCTATGGAAGACGCTTGCCTGAACAGGCTGACCTAATCAACACACACGGAAAGCTGTATAGGGGGAGCTCGCGTCGTCATCATCAGCGGCGGGCCGAGTGCCTGCTCTGGCACCTGACCTAGATGCCCTAAAAGTTGCCGAATAACGACCCGTTCGACCAATGCATCCATGAGGGCAAACTAATGTATCTATCCAAGCCAGAAAAGGCGATGGCCGCGCTGTTGGAGCAATATTCGGACCTACCGTTCGAGGGGTTACTGACGCGGCCCTCGGGAAAGAACTGGGGGTCCATCAGCGACATTCAATCGATTGCCTCATACTTATCCCGTTTAACACCGGCCAGGTTCTGACCCTCCACACGGATTAGGCGGGTGGTGGCAGTGCGCGACGGCGAATGCAGGTCACCCTCGTTATAGAGATGCGCGTGCCCCCGGGTCAGATCATATTCCCTAACCTTCTTCACCTTGCCAGGCTCACCGTCTTTCGGGGACTTGACCTTTTCCCAGTCGGTCATCGTGGTGACGCCATCAGCCTGCGAATAGATTGCCCAGCTGGGACCATGGTCATGAGGATTGGAACCCTTTGCTCCTTCGTAAACGTGCGCAAGGATACAGAATCCATGCTTTTCGTCTTCATAAATCAACTGTCGTGGCGTCGTGTTTTCGGGGCCGAGATGCGTTGCAACGAAATCATCATCCTCGCAGGCCATTGCGACGTAGTCGCGAACTTTTGCACGTCCTGCAGGGCCTGGATCGACATCCATCGCAGCGCGGCAATCGGCTGACAGTTTTTCGAGTGTATAGCTCATTGGGTGAGAAACTCCAGTCGTATGCAAATATCGCGGTATTTTAGTCTCGTTGACAGATAGCGCAATTCGCCCGGATATCCTTTATGTCAATCAAAGACGGTTTCCGAATAATGATTTGCATCGACAATGGCTTCGATCACCGTTGGACCATCCGACCGGAGTGCCTTGCCGAGTTCGGCCCGCAGTGTTTCCATATTTCGGGCGCCTACCGCAGGTACGCCGAAGTAATGCTCGGGCGGGTCGCGATACTCCTCTTCCTGCAGCGCAGTGCCATAGATCGGCAACTGGCGGCGTTCCTGTTTTACCCGTATCAGGCCAAGCCAGCGGTCGTCGAGCACCACGACCGGCAGGCAGATGCCAAGTCGCTTGGCTGTCGCCATCTCGCCACAGGTCATCTGGAAACATCCGTCACCCAAAACGCAGACCACCGGTAAATCTGGTCGCGCTAGTTTGGCTGCGATAGCAGACGGCAAGCCGAACCCCATCGAAGACCAACCATTAGTAATGTGAAACGTTCTCGGCGCGTGGCTTGTCCATTGGCTGGCGATCTGATGTGTATGGGCTCCGACATCGAATGTCAGGATTCCATCCACTGGGAGCATGTCGCGAACCACGTCGATCGCCTCGTGAGGGCTAAAATTTTCTTCGTTAGGGCGTAGGGCCGCCTGAAAAGCCGTTCGGTGGCTTTCTATCTCCGCATCTGTCCAGTCGTTTTGACACTGTTCCGCACCGACAAATGCCGACAGGGCATCATCGAGATCTCCTGTCACTTCTCCTTTTACCTGGACGGATGGTGCGACGTCGGCCTTTTCGATATCGACCTGGAGCAGCGGCGTATCGCCGATCCAGGCTTCGTATTCCACCTCTATGGTATCGTACCCCAACCCTACGATCAGGTCCGATTTTCGCAGGAATGCCCGCTGCATCTGCCTCTTGCCCCGCTCGATACAGCCGATAGATAACGGATGATCTTCGTCGATCATCCCTTTAGCCATTGTAGTGGTGGCGAATGGAATTCCGTGATGTTGGACAAAGCTTCGCAACAAATCCGGGTTTGCCATCCGCATCGCACTGGAGCCTATCAGGGCTATCGGACGCTTCGCCGCACTGAGTATTTCGTGGCCAGCGTCTATCGCGGCAGCATCCGCTGGTGAAATTCGGCCGAGCACGGGGATCTCGGGAATACTCTCCGTCGCCGGCGCCAGCGCGACGTCCTCCGGCAGGTCAAGATGCACTGGCCCTCTCGGTTCCGACATCGCGATTGCGACAGCTTCGATGACAGTTTCGGCAACCGACCCTTCTCGTAAGGCCAGCGTCGCCTTGGTGATCGGCGCAAACAGCTGATGGTGATCGATATACATCTGAATCCGTCGCCCAAGCTGATCGGTATTCAGATTGCAAGTGATCGCGATCATGGGCGAGCGATCGAGCCAGGCATTGCCGACGCCTGTCGCGAGGTTGGTCGCACCCGGTCCAAGCGTTGCAATTCCGAGACCCGGCGCATCGGTCATGCGACCCATAACATCGGCTGCAAAACCGGCGGATCCTTCGTGCGCCGTCAGGACGAAGGGCAGATCGTGGAGCCGCATAGCGTCCATTAGTGGCAATACATTTCCGCTGGGTATTCCGAAACCGTAAGTGGTTCCCGCCCGTTTGAGGATTTGAACAATTAGTTCCGCGTTGTTCATGGTCTATTCCGTTTGCTTTGCACCCACATACCCTGCACCTCGGGTGGGTGCAACCAAATGCATAAGCCTATAGCGCAGTGTCGCATTGACATCAGGTCCTGTGCCACACAGTTTGCGGCGATGGATAAGAAGATCGGCGTTCTACCCGCAGCCGTCGCAATGGCTGGCATCATTTGCGGAGTATTCCTCTGGTTCCAACCGGCACCAGCAGGCACACTCCCGGACATGATGAAGATCGCCGCGGTGGTCGTCATCGCGGTATCGTTGTGGGCTAGCGGCATCGTTCCGGAATACTTCACCGCGATCATTATCTTTTTCTTGGCTGTGGTGCTTACTGATGCTGGCGCGAAAACGGTATTCTCGGGTTTTCACTCTGCCGCCGTCTGGATGATCTTCGGCGGACTGATCATCGGTGCGGCCGTACAGGAAACCGGTTTTGGCCACACCCTTGCAAGCGGTCTCCTCAGGATATTCCCGCGCAGTTACTTCGGCATTCTGTGCGGCATAACCGTCGTCGGAACGGTTCTGTGTTTCATCATTCCCTCCAACACCGGACGCATCGTTATTATGATGCCGATCTTCATGGCGCTTGCGGATCAGGTGGGCTTCGAGCCCGGAAGCCGGGGCCGCGCCGGGATGGGTCTCGCGGTCGCGGCCGGTTCCGTTTATCCAAGCCTCGCAGTTCTGCCTGCCGCCGTCCCCAATCTCGGCTGGCTGGGCGCGACGGAGAGCATTCACAGGATCAAATTCACCTACGCCGAATATTTGATCGCCAATTTTCCGGTAATCGGCATTGTATCCATGATCACCATTCCAATAATCTGCAGGTTCCTTTTTCCTGGCCGTATCGGGGATGCCGGAAATGCAGTTCAGCCTGCAAGGTCGTCTGCGGAGCAGACCAGACTAGTCATCGTTCTGACGGCGGCCATCGGCCTCTGGCTGACGGATTTTGCCCACGGCGTGTCGCCGGCCTGGGTCGCACTGGGAGCGGCGGTAATCTGTATGCTTCCGCGTGTAGGCATGGTGCCGTCGTCCATCATGATAGGCAAAATATCCTATGCTCCGTGGTTCTTTGTCGCGGGCGTGATTGGTATGGGGGCCATGGTCGCCAAAGCCGGACTCGGCACTTACATAAGCCGATTCCTGTTCGATACCGTGCCGCTAAATGCCGGGCAGGATTTTCTGAATTTCGCCATAGTCGGAGGCGTCGGCTCTGCAATGGCGTTGTTGACAACCGTCCCGGGACAACCGGCCATTATGACGACCCTGGCGGCGGATATTGCCGTGGCCACGGGGTGGCCGTTGAAAACAGTGTTGCTGACACAGCCGCTAAGTTGGGCGATGGCAATGTTCGCGTATCAGTTTCCACCGTTCATCCTCGCAGCACACCTCGGTGGCATATCGGCCGGCCATCTCGCGCGGTTGATCTTGGCAATGTGCGCGACCGCTTGGATCGTTATGATGCCCCTTCTGTATGTGTGGTGGCAGGCAATCGGCTATTTTGGATAACGCGCTCGGAGGCAGTCAGGGGCCTGCAGCTATCTCTGCTACCTCGCGGTGATTTCGGCGGAAGAGCCTTACGCGCCATCGCGTGAAAGATTAGCTCGTGTGCTGGACGGTTCCCCTCCGAACAGTTGTTTGACACGGACCTCAGATTTACGTCGAAACGCGGACCACTGAGCCTCCTGCAGCTGCTTTGCCATCTCCAAGCTTCAAGTTAGGCGATAGGCGCGCGGCTGAATGTCTCCATCGAACACAAGCCAGAAATATGTCGCCTGATTTTAGCGCTGATGGCTCGCGACGACACTGTTGGGTTCGGTGCTACCCTTGACCCATTCCAGCGATGCCGGTTTGGAGCGTCTCATCAGTTACGCTGAGCACTATTGGGAACGCCCATTTTTAAACATGAGCCAACCGCCCGTAAATAAAGAACAAATCTCCGCCACGCTTTTTCATGGCATTTTTGGAGATTTGCTCAAGGCCCTCCCCAGCTTTTTGCAGGGGTCAGACTTTTCCATCCGCACTGAGCAGAATGGCGATAGGGCGGGTTTGCGGGAATTCAGCCAGAACGATCATCAAAAGTACCGTAATGGGGACAGAGAGGAACATCCCCGTCACCCCCCATATCGATCCCCAAACCGCCAGAGAAATGATAACCACGAGCGATGACAGATTTAAGGATTTCCCCATCATTCGTGGTTCCAGGACGTTTCCAATGACCAGTTGCGCAGCGCCAAGCCCCACGGCAATGGTCAGAAATTCGCTGCCGACACCAAACTGCAAAAGCGCCATCAACGCTGGGAACACAACGCCCAAAAGCGACCCGATAGTGGGGATATAGGCTAGCAAAAAGATCACGAACGCCCAGAATCCGGCGAGATCCAACCCCACCGAGATAAGTACCACATAGCTGATTATTCCCGTCAGCAGGCTCAGCAGGGTCTTCACGGCGATGTAGGTTTGGGTTCGCTTCTGAATTTCGGAGAGGATGAACTGCACTTCCTTGCGCCGATCGCTCTCCGGAAACAGGGCCTCGATCTTGCGCGAAAACGTCCGCCCTTCGGCCAGCAGAAAGATGACATAAATCACGATCAACCCAGCGTTTCCAGCGACCTTGGCGACCGCCCCAGCAACGCCGCCGATCAGAGCCCGGACGTCCACCTGCTCGATCACGTAGGCAATTGTTGGCATCTCCTCGAACCCACCAAATTTCAGGCAACGTTCGATCAGCTGTTCGAGATTCGCCTGATAGGCCGGCGCCGCATCCCGTACGGACGCGATATTGCCGCTGATCATCTCGACGATCAGCCCCAGTGCGACCAGAAAAAACACGATCGAGGCGGTCAGCGAGAGCCAGCCCGGAAAGTTCAGGTGTGTCTCGATCAGGCGAGATAATGCATTGATCACGTACCAGATCATCACCGCGATCGCGAAGGGGATCAGAAGATCTCGGCCGGTCACCAGCACGTAGGTCGTCAGGGCTGCGATACCAAAAGTAACACCGAAAGCGGCCAGTCTGCCGGACATGGCGAACTCCTGCGGAAGCATCATTTCCCCAATCTTATCAGAATCGACCTCTTTTGCGGGAATAGACGCTCGCCGTCGCTTCAGGGCCGGCGATTTACCCCCCGGCGACGGCGGTCTACTTCGCGGCGTCGGCGAACGTCGTCGCGACGTCGTTGTTCCTGCTAGCAGCGGCCTTTGGCGCTGTTGTTGTTGCGGCGCTCTCCCCTTTTGCCGCGTTCGCCG
>TARA_B100000674_G_scaffold497952_3_pt1 | contig 57717 bp, 48 predicted proteins | sample TARA_B100000674 | Tara Oceans TARA_B100000674 (sample SAMEA2622759) | marine metagenome | biome: marine biome (ENVO:00000447); feature: surface water layer (ENVO:00002042); material: "saline water (ENVO:00002010), including plankton (ENVO:xxxxxxxx)" | depth 5 m | reverse complement strand
CATAGTTCATCAGGTTATTTGCCAGCTTCAGCACGGTTGCCTGCCCCGCCTCACCGGCATACACCACCGTTTTACTCGTACACGCAAACATCGCCTGACAGCGCGATACTGCCGCTTTACTGCCGCCGGCCATAATGCATAGCGTGGCATCCGCCGCTCCCGCCGCACCGCCGGTGATAGGGGCATCGACCAGCGCCAGCCCTCGCTCAGCGGCATCCGCGGCCCAGCGCACAACACCGTCTCGGGTAACAGTGCTGTGAATGGCAATAACGGTTTCGGGTGCAGCCACCGCAAAAATACCGGCCTCGCCATAGAGCAGTTGCTCAACGTCCGCGTCATCGCGCACGCACAGCGCGATCAGCGAGCAATTGCGAGCCAGTTCCTCCGCGCTTTCAACAACGCGGGCGCCCAGCGCCTGCATTTCTGCCAGGGGCGCGGGGTCGAGATCGAATACCGATAAGGCAAGATGCTGTGACGAGGCCTTGCGGGCAATATTGGCGCACATCGGTTTGCCAATATTCCCCAGACCAATAAAGCCGCACTGCACGGCGCTCATAGCTCGCCCGCCTGCCGCGGGCGAAAGCGCATTGGCAAAGTAGTAAAGCCGCGCACATTAGGGTTGTGAGTGCGGTCACTGCGCGACAGGTCCAATTCGTAATCGGGAATCGCCTTTAGCAGCTCCTCGAAGCATACCCTGACCTCCAAGCGCGCCAACGCCGAACCCAGGCAGGCGTGAATACCCACGCCGAAGGCCATGTGGTCGCGCGCTCCCCGGCATACATCGTAGACATCGGCATTTTCATAGCGCTCTTCGTCACGACTGGCGGAAATAATGCACAGCCCCACGCGCGCGCCAGCGGCAATCTTTTGTCCGCGAATCTCGATATCTTTCGTTACCGTTCGGCCGATCATTTGCGTGGATCCATCGAAACGCAGAGTCTCCTCTACCGCGTCGGCGATGCGGCTGGGATCGTCAATCAACAACTGGCGCTGCTGCGGGTGCTGCCACAAGCGGTAGCCCATATTGCCGATCAACTTGGTGGTGGTTTCGTTGCCGGCAACCGCCAGCAAAATGCCAAAACCAATGACATCGTCGTGAGTCATTTTGCCGTCTTTCTCAGCCTGTAAAACGCAGCTGAACATATCGTCGGGATCGAAGGGCTGCTCAGCCAATTGTCGGGACAGGTCGTCAAAATACTGGGCCAATTTAAAATAGGCGTTGACGTTCGCTTCGCTGATCTCGAACTGGCCATCTTCCCGGTAGATCAGCTCATCTGCCCAGGTGCGCACCGCGGCTTGATCCGCCTCGGGCACATGAATCATGGTAGAGATCACGTCCATTGGCAGAATGGCGCTGAAGTCCTGAATCAGGTCCATCTCCCCGCGCGCCAGATGAGACGCAATCAGCGAGCGGGCCTTTTGCCGCGTGTAGTCTTCAAGAGCAGCAATACGCTGGGGCACCATCAGCCCCGATAGCAGCTTGCGAATACGCGTATGGTCCGGCGGGTCCATATTAATAAACATGGGGTAGCCCGCCGACGCGCTTTGGTCTGACTCCAAGGCCGGGCCATTGATGCTGCTAAAGGTTTTAAAATCGCGGAATGCGTTAAAACAGTCTTCCCATTTGCTCAGCAGCCAAAAGCCATGCTCGGCGTTGTAGTAAACCGGCGCTTCGGCCCGCAAACGCTGGTAGTAGGGATAGGGATCTTCATGAACCGCATGGGAATAGGGATTGAACTCCACCGCCGCCATCGCGCACTCCTTATCATTATTATTGCCAAGTACGCTAGCACAGCCCTACACAAAAGGTAAATACACTAAATATATTTTAATAAATATGTGTTACATTAATTGACGCTACAGAATTCACAGGCGCCCAGGCCATGCCACAGACTTCAGCCGCACTCGAGCGGTTTCGCAACAACCCGCTAAAACAACTCAATGCCCTCAGCAATGACTGTGAACAAGCCACCATGCAGGGCTTAGCCGCCCAGGGGTTCACGAAATTAGCCATGCACTTCGCTGCGCCGATGAGCTTGCTGGGCCAACGCCCACACCGGCTCACCGAGCTAGCCCAGCGACTGGCAATGAGTAAACAGCTTTGCCTACAGAGCCTGCGCCCTTTGAGCGAGGCCGGGTATATCGCGCGCCAAGCCGACCCGCTCGACAAGCGCGCAAAGCTGATTGCCCTTAGCCCGCGCGGCAATCAGCTTATTGCTGCAGCAAACCAACAGTTGGCCGACGTCAATGAGCATTATGTGGCGCAGCTCGGCAGCACTGAGATGGCGTTTTTGAGCCGCTATGCTCAGCGGGTTTGCATTGAGATGGCCGTGCCCGGCTTTGAACCGAACCGGACTGACATTGATGAACAACTGCCTTTTTCGATGCTGATCGGCATGATCAACCGAAGCCTGCAGCGTCACCTGATGCAGGGCACCATTGCCCGCGGCCACCCACATTTGCAAATGACTCACGGCCAGGTGCTCGCCTGCCTGGCCCCAGAGGGCAGCAGTGTTGGCGAACTGGCACAGGCCAATGGCGTATCCAGCCAGGCCATTTCTCGCGTCGCACGCCAGCTTGATGAATTGGGCTATGTCGAGCGCCACAGTGACCCCACTGACGGACGCAGCCAGCGCCTTCACCTGACTGAAACGGGCGTTGAGTTAATAGACGATGCGGTATCAGTTATGACGGAACTAGAGCGACGCCTGCAACACCGCCTGGGTGACGGCGACTTCCAGCGCTTCTGCAAGGCCCTACAGACGCTTAGCGGCGCCGAACCGCAGGCTAGGGTGAATGTGGCGGCGCCGCTAAGCGTCCCCGAGTTGCTGACTTACGCGGCGGACTTACTGAATAAGGGCCGGCCGAGCGCCGACCTGAATGCCGCCGTCGAAAAACGCCTGGGAGGCGAAGCGCAAACGCAGCTGAATGAATTACTCCGCCTTGCTGTCGGGACTCCCGTAGGGTGAGAGTTTGTGCAATTGATCCAGGTAGACAAAGATTTTCGCGAAGTGGCGCGATGAGCGCCGCTGCCAGCGCAGCGCATCCAGATACAAATCGCCATTAACGGTATTCTCATTACCCGACGCAATTTCTGCCATCAGCGCTTCGCGGGCGGATTCGGTCTCGTCCTCGCAGCGCTCAGCAAACGCCGATGCAGCGCCGGCCACGTCATCAGACTCGTCTGTTAAGCGTTTTACGAGCTGCCGGCAACCGTCTTCAAAAACCACACCGGAGTGCAGTGGCGGCCCTTTTTTCTGCCAGCGCTGAGCCGTTTCCCGATCTGCCAAGCGCAGGTGCAGGCGCTGCATATGGTCAATGACGTGCATACACGCCAACAGGCGCTGCCAGCTGTCCGGCGTGTCGGGCCGCAAGTGAATATCGTCTACATAGCGTTGGCAGCGCTCAATGGCATCGTCAAGCTCGCGATGGCGCTCGGGCTTGGCTGATGGCTGGTCGCGCAGCAAACCAATGCAATATTGCAGCTGCGCTTCAACCAGTGAGCGCAAGCTGCGCCGTACAGCCTCCAGGGCAATCGCGGGGTCTTTCAATAATTGCTTATCCAAATGCCCAGTGAACTGCTCCTGTGCCTCCGGCACCAGCCAGAGCATGAACCGCGCAAACTGGCCCGCCAGTGGTAACACCAAAATAACGCCGAGCAGATTGAACAAGCTGTGAAACGCCACAAGGGCGACCTCAGCCTGCTGGTATATCGCCCCGGGCGCCCACCATTGCCAAAGCGCAACGTAGGGCAGCAGCATGAGAAAGGCGGCAATCCCGGTGAACACGTTGTACACCACATGGGAATAGCCCGTGCGCCGAGTTTCGGCTGAGCCGCCCAGGGTGGCAAACAGCGCCGTTGCAGTGGTGCCAACGTCCATACCAATTACCATCGCGGCCGCCTGTTCAAACTCCAAAGCGCCGCTGTGCACAGCGGTTAACGCGGTAGCCACGCCCGCACTGGAGGATTGGGTAATCAGCGTAATTAGCGCCCCCAGCAACAACAGCTGGAGACGCCCCAGCCAAGTATTCTCAGGAAAACTGTCCGGGGTAATCCGCCCCTCTAAGCCGGACATTCCCACTTGCATCGCGTCGATGCCAACAAAGATCAGGCCAAAACCCGCAAGTGCCAGCCCGGCGGCACGCCAGCGCCCCCGGCCAAACAATTGCGCCAGGGCGCCAGCGAGAATACAGGGCAACAACAGCGTATTCAGCTCGAGCTTGAAGCCCAGCAGGGCGACCATCCACCCCGTAACGGTGGTACCGAGGTTAGCGCCAAATATCACCCCAAGGGCCTGGGGATAGCTCAATAAGCCCGCGCCAACAAAGCCCACCGCCGCCACTGTTGTTGCGCTGGAAGACTGCAGAATTGCCGTGGTTGCTGCGCCGGTGAAGGCGCCACTAGTCGGGCTGCGGGTAAAGCGCGAAAGTGCCCGGTGAAGGGCATCGCCAGCCAGTGCTTTGAGGCCGTCGGTCATCAGGATAATGCCGACTAAAAACAGGCCGAGGCCGCCCGCTAATTCCATCCATTGGTTCACATTGAAACGCCTTTAAACGATCGCTGTATTTTGCCGATAACAACGCGCCATTTATTCCCCGTAATTTTACTTAGGGCCTAGGCACGGGCGAGTATCCGGTCGAGCTGATTAGCGAAGGCTTGTTTCTCACGCTGGCCATAGGCGCTTTGCCCGCCGCTCTGAATGCCGGAGGAGCGCAGCGTCTCCATAAAATCGCGCATATTGAGCCGACCGCGAATATTGTCAGCCGTGTAACGCTCACCCCTTGGGTTGAGAGCCATCGCGCCTTTCTCGATGACCTCGGCGGCCAGGGGAATATCACTCGTAATGACCAGGTCCCCCTCTTCACAACGGCGCACAATTTCATTGTCGGCAACATCAAAGCCAGCGCTCACCTGAACCGCGGTAATATGGGGGACCGGCGGCACTCTCAGCATTTGATTCGCCACGAGGGTTAAGGCGACCCCGGTGCGCTCGGCCGCTTTAAATAAGATGTCTCTGACCACCACCGGGCAGGCATCGGCGTCAACCCAGATTTTCATTTTGGCTTTCTCCGGCATTTCGTTATAGCGTGTCAGGCATCGCTTTGACCTGGCGCTCCGTACAGACACTGAGCACCTTGCTGTGGAAAGAAATTATGACGCGATTAACCCTATTTTACGATGGCCGATGCCCCTTGTGTGTCGCGGAAATGACGCGACTCGCCGCCCTGGACGGTCGCCGCGCACTGGCCTTTGAAGACATCAACGGCGAGGACTTTAGTCGCCGCTACCCCAGCATCGACCCCGTTGCGGCCAACCGCGTGTTACACGGCTGGGATGAAAACGGTTCGTTGTTACTTGGCCTGGATGTGAGCTGTCGCGCCTGGCAGCTGGTAGGAAAACACCGCTGGATGGCCGCACTGCGCTGGCCGCTTATTCGCCCCTTGGCAGACCTTGGCTATCGCGTGTTCGCTCGACACCGCTACTTCTTTTCCCAGCTGTTTACCGGCCAGCCACGCTGCACAGAGCGCTGCGCCATCATTGAACATCGCCGCCATGAACCCTAAACGCGCACTGGTGGTCGGCGGCAATAGCGCTATTGCGCAGGCGCTGATCCAAAAATTGCTGACCGACCAAGAATTGGATGACGTACACGTCTTTAGTCGCCACCCCAGCGCCGCTAAATGCGATGACCAGCGACTACACTGGCACTGCGGCGACTACAGCTCGGACAGCCTCGCTGCGTGGGCAGACTCCCTGGCGGAGCATAGCGGCGCCATCTCTCGCGTGTTTATTTTCAATGGCGTGCTACACGACGACGCCGGCCAACCTGAAAAGCGCCTCGAAGACATTAACGCCGACACACTGCTGTCGCGACTGCACAGCAATACCGTAACCCCCATGCTGGCTATTCAAGCGCTACTACCTGTGCTGCGCGGCCCTCAGCCCTGCGTGGTAGCCGTTCTCAGTGCCCGAATCGGCAGCATTGGCGATAACCAACTCGGTGGTTGGTACAGTTACCGCGCCTCCAAGGCAGCGTTGAACATGTTGTTAAAAACCGCCAGCATCGAATTCGCTCGCCGTGCTAAGAACCTGAAATTGCTGTCCTTCCACCCGGGCACGACCGACTCCCCCCTGTCAGCGCCCTTTCAGCGCCGCGTCCCAGACGGCAAGTTATTCACCCCTCAGTTCGTCGCCGAACGCCTGCTGGACCTCTGCTCCGCCCTTCCCCACGACGGCCAGCTCAGTTATATCGATTGGCAGGGAAAAGCCATCGACTGGTAACGGCCGTGGAAACTACGCATGTTCGACAGTGCAAGTGCACACTAGCATTACAGGTGTTATTGCCACGGCGTTATATGTACTGACGAGACAGGGAGTTCGGGTACCGCATAGCCGCGGCTTCCTTATTGGCCGGTGCTCAGGGAGCAGTCATGAACTTGTTCCTCCAAAAACTCCGTCGTCACAGCGCATCACGCCAACCTGCTGTGAGTCGCTCCCGCCGTTGGCTGCACCCACTGGCCAGCCTTGCCAGTTTCATTCTTATCGCCGTTGTTGCGGTATATATCGACCAGCTGAATAACCACAACCGCGAGTTGAACCACCGCGACGCCGTGCTGCGGGAAATGGGTTCCATCAGCGCTAAAGTAGAGAGTGACCTCAAGGGTGACCTCCAAGCAGCCAAAGCGATGGTGGCAGCCGTCCGCCAGCACCCGGATCTGAACCCCGATTATCTGGATAAATATTCCGAAAGCCTGCTCTCGGGTGAAAGCCGCATTCGCAGCGTTGCGGTATTTCGCGGTGTTATCGGCGCCTATGTCTACCCACTCAAAGGCAATGAGCCGGTGCTGGGGCTGGACTTAAGAACGCGGCCCGACCAACTCGCCGACATGATGAAGGTACACAGAACCGGCGGCGCTGTACTCTCGGGCCCTGTCGAATTGGTTCAAGGCGGCATGGCGCTGATTGCCCGTCTACCCGGTGGCCAGAGTCAAGGCGCTGGAGAGCCGATGACGGTGTCAGCTGTGATTGATATAGAGCAGCTGCTGCGTAGCAGTGGCCTGAGTGAGGCAGGCGAGCGATTACAGGTAGCCATACGCAAATACGGCCCCGAGGGTCGCTTAGGTAAAACCGTATTTGGCGACGCCGCGCTATTTAACGACCAGACCCGCGCGGTGACCACAGATATCCGACTACCGCTGGATGAGCGCTGGCAAATCGCCGCTGCCCCCGAGAGCGGCTGGCTACAAGTGAACCTGCTTGACCCCTTCCGGGTTGTTGTCGCATCGCTGGCACTAATCATTTTTTGCTTCCTAAGCATTATTTCGTGGCTGCTTGCCAAGCGCTATGAAAGCAACCAACTATTGGTTCAGCTGTTCGAGCTCTCGCCGATTGGCATTGCATTAAACGACTACGAAACAGGCAAATTCATCGCCGCCAATCAATCTCTGTGCAAAAGTTTAGGCTACCCTCATGAAAAGCTAACCGAGTTGCGCTACCAAGATATAACTCCCCAGGAATACATGTTGGATGACGAGGCGGCTTTCATTGTTCTCACAGAAACAGGCCGCCTGGGGCCCTATGAAAAGCAGCTTATCCGCGCCAATGGCGAGCCCCTGCCTATCGAAACCAACAGCATCTTATTCAGCGACTCGCAGGGTAAACCGCTAATCTGGTCAATGGTTGAGGACATTAGTGAGCGGATGCACGCCGCCCAGATAATGGACCGGCAGCAACAGATGTTTAACTCCATGAGCCAGCAAGCAAGGATCGGCGCCTGGGAGCTGGAGGTGGAGAGCGGCCAGCTCACATGGTCTGAGGTAACAAGGGAAATTTGTGGTGTACCAGCAAACTTTACCCCAACTGAAGAGGCGCTTCGCAGGGTGTTTCCTCAGGAAGAGATGTGGCACCTGCTACAGCATTTGATCCGACGCGCCATTGTTAATGGCCAGGCATTTAGCGAGGAAGTGAAGCTCACCACACAACAAGGCCGCGAACTGTGGATTCAGCTCACGGGCCACCCGGTACTGCACAAACAACGCTGCACACACATTTTCGGCTCACTTCAGGACATTGATGACCGCAAACGCGCAGCCGAAGCATTGATACGCGCCCGCGATGAAGCGGAGCAAGCCGCTCGCTCGAAAAGTGAGTTTTTGGCAACCATGAGCCACGAAATTCGCACCCCGATGAACGGCGTCCTCGGCATGCTGAATTTGCTGGCAAACTCCGAACTGGACTTCGAACAGGAGCGTCGGGTGAGCATTGCCCGCAGCAGCGCACATTCACTGCTCTCTCTCATCGACGATGTCCTGGACTTCTCCCGCATCGACGCCGGCAAAATGACTCTGGAAGACAGCAGTTTTGCGATACGCGAAGTCATCGAAGAAGTCTGCGAGAGTATGTCGTTGCGCGCACAGGAAAAAGGCCTGGAGCTCATTGTTGACCTTAGTGAGATCAACATAGACATGGTCTCAGGCGACGCCGCAAGGCTGCGCCAGGTCCTGACCAACTTACTTGGCAACGCACTAAAATTTACCGAAAGTGGCGAGATCGTTGTTCACGCCACGCTCACCGAGCATCAAAACCAATGGATATTTGACTGCTACGTTCGCGACACCGGCATCGGCATTGCCAGTGAAAAATTAGACAGCCTGTTTAGCGCATTCACCCAGGCGGATGCCAGCACCACGCGCCGCTACGGCGGCTCCGGACTTGGCCTGTCGATTAGTCAGAAAATCTGCCAAGCCATGAATGGCAGCATTGCCGTGAGCAGCAAGGAAAACAAAGGAAGCACCTTCCATGTCCAGGTGATGCTGAATTCATCCGCCGATGCGTCATTCGATGAGGCCTATGCATCGGGCAGGCATGTATGGTTGATAGAGGACAATATAAACAGCTGCAAAAGCCTGGAGCGTCAGCTGCTGCGCTGGGGCGCAAAAGTCTATTGCTCCACATCCAGTGAGTCGGCGCTCAACTCTGCCGAGAGTCATGATATTCCGCTGGAGAAAATCGACCTGGTTATTATCGACCGATACATGGATGGCCTAGATGGCACCGAGCTCGTTCAATTCCTGCGCCAGGAAGAACATCTAAGCAGCCAGCCTTTCGTATTGCTGAGCAAAATCAGTAGTCAGGGAACCGACGCCCACTTTCGCTCGCTGGGCTTCGATGCGTGGTATCCCAAACCCCTCACCACCAGTAATTTGCGCGAAGCACTAAAACTGGCGCCCCTGGGAAGCTACTTACAAAGCGATAGCAGCGACCGTACGCAGGAGGCACCGGCTAGCAGCCTATTACAAGGCAGGCGCGTGCTACTGGTCGAGGACAATGCGGTAAACCAAGAGGTAGTGCGCTGCCTGCTAGACGAGTTGGGCTTACAGGTCAGCATTGCCGATAACGGCAACAAGGCCATCGCTGCGCTGAAACACCAGCAGGACAAGCAAGCGCCGCCCTACTCGGCAATTTTAATGGACTGTCAGATGCCGGAAATGGATGGTTACGAGTGCACTCGCCAAATCCGTGCAGGTCTGGCAGGCGAAGCGGCACGCGAGTTACCCATTATCGCGTTGACGGCCAATGCCCTCAGTGGCGACCGGGAAAAATGCAGCGCCGCCGGTATGGATGACTACCTCAGCAAACCGATTGACCCCGACCGGCTGCATAAAAAATTGCTCAGCTGGTTGCACGCCTCGCGCAGCGACGACCCTGCCAACCCCGCATCAAAGAATCATACAGAGGCGCTGTGGAATGCCGACAAAGCACTGGAAGGAGTCATGGGGCAGGAGCGGACCCTGAATAAAATGCTGTTGATGTTCAACGAGTACAGCATTGCGCAACAGCAGGCATTACGCAGCGCAGTCACCGCAGCAGATACCGCAGAAATTGCCCGTATCAGCCGCGCACTGAAGGGCAGTAGCGGACAGCTGCAAGGCGACGCACTGCGCGAGCTGGCCTCATCACTGGAACTTGCCGCCAGCAATAAGGACTGGGAAAAAATCCACTATTTCTATCCCCAGCTCCACCAGTGCTGGCTGCAGCTATGCGCGTGCTTTGAACAATATCTGCTACGCAACACCAACAAAAGTCGCGCGCTAATAGAGGGTTAACCGCCGCGCCGACGTATAATGTAGGCATGACCAGCAACGTTCTCACCGCTGCTAAAGGCGCCGACCTACTGCAGAACATCGACCAGCTACTCAGCCAGCACGAAGCATTGTGGCGCGCCGGCGCGACCGCCGAGCCAGCGCCGCACTACGACGAGCTGTTCCTCGCGCTTCGCACACTCTCGGTAGAGGATGTTGCTCAGCTTCAGAGCGATGACCTTATGCTCTTGGAGCGATTGTCGCCACACTTTGCTGATGCCGAAGACATTCTCGCCATTCTGTCTTACTTTACGCCGCCCATCGCGCCACCACATATCGAGCCGCCCAGCGGCATTGGTGGTAGAAAGTGGCAGCAAATACAGGCTTTTTGTGGTGGGCTAGCATCACTGTCGGGAAACGTGATCGAGTGGTGTTCCGGAAAAGGCTACCTCGGCCAGGCACTGCGATTCCACCCGCAACACGCACCCTCGTCTGTCATCGGCCTGGAAATTGATAGCGATCTTGTTGCCAGTGGCAACCACAGGCACACCAACACCCATCAACGCATTGTGCGCTGCGATGTATTGAGCGAACAGGCAGAGTCGTTTGTGGCCGACGCCAACGCCATCATTGCACTGCACGCCTGCGGAGGGCTCCACCAACGCATGCTGAAAGTTGCCGCGACGACGAGCACCGCGCAGATTGCCCTCGCCCCGTGCTGCTACCACCGGTTTATTGAGCAGTACGCGCCACTGTCCAAGGCCGTTAACAACTCGCCCCTCTCAATCACAACACAAGATTTGCGCCTGGCGGTTCGACAAACCGTCACGGCCCGGCGCGGTGAAACGCAGGCGCGACGACAACTTCACCACTGGTGGCTTGCAAGCCAACAACTTTCCCAGCAACAGGGGATAGCGCTGGACCAATACCGCGCCCTGCCCCACAGTGCTGCCAAAAAAGGGTTTAGCTACTTTGTAGAACAACAATGCGCCGCCAATGGCATTGCAACACTCGACATGAGCGACGCTGATACCGCCCTGACGCACGCAGCAGGCCTGCAGCTTGCGCAAGAGCAGCGCGGCCTCGCTGCCATGCTATTCAGGCGGCTGCTGGAATTGCGCTGTGTGTTAGACAGCGCCCTATTCCTGTGTGAGCAGGACTACCACGTTACGCTCAGTGTCTTTTGCCCGAGTACAACCACCCCAAGAAACTTTTTATTATCTGCCCGGCGCAAGAACGAAAGCTAAGCATCAAAGAGCTTAGTCACGTAAATAGACCCCGCTATTCCCGTAGCCATCCACCACTGCCACCTGCACGATGTCCGCTCCAATGTCCACGCTTGAGCGAGGCACCGCACGGCTATCGATCGTCCAGCGATCTGTTAGGTCTTCGGTATTGCCGAAACTGTCGACGGCAATAATCGACGAAATTTTGCGAATTGGCGCGGCCTGATCTTCTCGGACAAAGGGGTCGATAACACGGCGAGTATCAGGTAGCACGGGGTAGTGCAGCGTTAAGCTACCCTGCTCTTCCATCAGGGCGAGGTTTGTCGCAGGACTGACCTCAAAAGCCAGCGAGGCCAGGTGGTAATCCTCCCCAGCTAGCGAGGGCGACAATGCTGAACCCGATACGACAAATCGGTAGTTTCCAGCCGGCCAGTCTAAGGGCGCTTCGAAATCGACAAGCCAAATGTGTCTACCGCTGCTCAAGCGGTACTTTAGCTGCATTTCAAAGAAGGTATTGAGGGCATCGCCATTCGCGCGGGTAACCGACTGCCATGCGCCGTTACGCTCTACTTGCATCAGCACTGAGGGCGTACCTAGAACAGGATCCCCTCCCTCAAAAACAAACTCAGTTCGCTCAAACCGAGATATGGATCGCGGTTGAGAAATACTGCTACCCGCTAGCATGCTGGGCAAGGCTTGCGCATTGACTTGCGAATCATAGTGCTGGCGGTAGTGCTCATAGCGCACAACCAGCTCATCAATCGGCGCCGCGCTGCGGTCTCGAAGCGACTCGAGTAGCTCCACCGTTACATCAAGAAAGCGCTCGCCCTGCTTCCAGCCCCAAAAAGTCGTGGTAGATTCCGCGCCTCCCAATGTTGCCCAGTCCTCCTCTTCGGGCGGCAAGATATAGCCAATATGGTCACCGGCATAACCCCATATAAAGGTGTCGTCGTAGCGATAGCGTTCCCCACCTCCCACTTCAGCAGCCGCATCGAGTAATCGCAGGCCGTATTCAGTAAGCGGTTCACCCGGCTGCATCAACAGTGTCAGCTCGCCAACTTTTTGAGCGGCAATGATCGTGTCCTGCGGGTAAAACGAGGCGTTTTCGGCAACGCCATTGTCGGCGAGGTCGTAGGCATCTGGCGGCGGTGAAGGCAGGCAATACGGAATCTGCTCGGGCAGGCCATTCCCCTCATAGCCCGGCACGTCTTTCAGACCAGCACCAACGAAGGGGACCGCAATGTCGTTGCCGCACTGCCCCGCACCCCAGGCGTAGGGAAACTCCTCAGGGCGATAACCCAGCCTGTCGCGATCAAGGATAATCCGCTTAGACACACTGCGAAGATCAGGGGATAGCTGGAACTGTTCAATGCTGTCGGCTATCACTTTTATTTGCGGAGCAAGCCGGCGCCCATAGCTTTCAATACGCTGCAGCTTATTGCGATGAATATTACTGCGCGGACTGATATCGCCGGCCGCATTCTGCACCAACATCGCCAGTGGCAACGCCATCAGTTGCTCGGTTGCTCTTTCTACTGACGCCAGCACATCCCCTGAGAAATATTGATTCTCCACGTCAAAAGCAATGCCGTGAGCCGCCCAATTGATAATTACCGCCATGGGCTCAGGCTCAGTGTTATCCAAGGCATCGATGCGAATCACACCAAGGCGGCGGTGAAGCGCTTGCAACCTATCCTCGTCGTAGCTGGGTAAACGCCCACGACGAAAGCCGTTCATTCCCAGCGCTTCCTGAGCACTACCGTGGCCAATACGCGCCAAGCGCATATTGTCATCGTCCAATGCCGTCACCACTACCGTTGCCAATTGCGCAACGACTCGGCGGTAGACTTCGTGCTGGTACAGATCCATCGCCAACCAAAAATAGCGTGCAGAGTGGTTAGCGAGTGCCCCAGGCCCATCGTGGCTGTGAGTCGCAGAGAGTACTAAGCCATCACCAAGCGCGATTCCCGTTTGCCGTTGCACTTCGGCTTTTACATCTTCGGCAAGTTCGTTAAGTGCGCCGATGAAATCGGTTTTCAAAAATACGATGTAGTCGCGACCATCGTGCAGGGCAATGGCTTTGGCAACCAGTGAATCGTAGTAGCCTCGGCTCGGCGGCGAATAACTTGCGTAGGGTGAATGAGCCGCACGCAACTCATCGGGCAAAGGCGCCAGAGGAGGACAGCTTTCAGGGTGGTCGGGCTCGCAGCCGTCAGCCATGTATGGAATGAAGTCGACCAGCTCATCAAAGAATGTTTGATAATCACCTGAGGCAAAGCCTTCGGCCCCGGGGATATAGTCGCCAGCAACAGGCGGCCTTAGGTAGCCACCTAGCGGAGTACCAACGGGAATATCAATCGCCACCTTGGCGATACCTGCACGCAGCGGCATAACCGAGTGAACCTGCGGCTGCGCTTTGGCCTGCGGCTGCGGCTGCTCGAGCCCCGCCTCAGCCCCCACAGCCATCATCACTTGACGCAGCGCATTGGCTGAATTTTCTTGCAGGCCAGCTAATACCGCATCTCCCGCCTTTTGGAACTCGCCATCGCGCATGTGCTCAACGGCCGCACTGAAAGCGCGGGTATCGATAGGCAAAGTCTCACCGCCAACTACCACTGGTTCGCCGACAATAGTCACGGGGGCAGGTAACGGTGGGCAGCCTGCCGGCCCCCGTACCTCCCGCGCTATCCACGTATCGAGTAACTGTCCTTGGCTATGTAGAAAGTGCGATTTTTGACATTTTGCATGGGGCGCCGCACGAGGGTAGCCATGGGGGTCGAAATCATCCCCCCTGGGCGCGACATTACCGATAGGCGGGCTTTGTGTTTTCCCTTCATCGAGCTCAATAAAACCAGACTTACTGCTGCGGCAAGCTCCCTGGCAACTGCCGCTGTCGTAACCCTCGCCATCTCGCCCAGCGAGCGCGAAGCCCCAAAATGCATCGACGTCTGGGTCGCGCTCTGCAAAGAACGCCTCTCGAGAGGCAAAGGTATATGTTGCGTTGTCGCCTGGGCGACGCGGGTAAATATCAGCGACCTCAACGCCAATGGTTCGCGCCATCACCTGGGCGCTCCAGTGGGTAACTTGGTGGTCCGCAAAAGCCGGTTGCAGCAGGACTTGATTGTCAGGCCCATTCAAGGCGCTATTGTCGGCGATATGGTGGGCATACCCATTATTTTCAGACCGATCCCATAGCATCTGGATGAGTGCAAACCCTAAGTCGCGATCCAAGTCATCCTGGTAGGAGAGATAGAGAGGCGTAGCGTAGGACGGCAAGCCACCCGGCTCGTATTCTGCGTCAAAATCAACGCTGCGCCTCAGCAGGGTTGAGTAGTTCATGCCGACGACACCAAATACTCCGCGTTGCACATCCTTGGACATTGCAACGATCGGCCCTCCGGTGATCCCGCCTTGCGAGTTGCCGTCGTAGAAGATCTCTCTATGATCGAAAACAGGCCGGCCCTTGGCATCCTGAAATACGGCCTCTGCCGCAAAACCAGCCGGGTGACGCATAGCCCTGGCAAGGAATAGAAAATTCAACAGCCCCTGTTGGGAAGCATCTGGAATCACCGCAAAATTGGATAAATCTACCAGCGCCGCCAAAACATTAGGAACATCCCCTGTCGAGAAGCCGAACAGGTCGACACCACAAAACAGGAAATTGTATTCACGACTGAAATTCGGCACGTGATCGTATGTCACCGCCTGGTGGCCGTCCAATAAGCCATGGCCGTATATCCCACCCCTTGCTGGGTTTTCCGAGCTGGCTTGCTCAGGGATTTGGCAGGTAAATCGCGTTGTCATTTCACCGAGACTGTCGGGTAAGCCATCCCCGTAGCTCGCCCCGGCGGCGTCGAAGGCGGGCGCATCGAGCGGGTCAAAGTACAGTCGGTTGGGCTGCACTGAGCCACCATCTGCAATACCCACTCCCTCAAACAAGGTCTCGCAAGCTTCGCGCATTTCCTCCGGGAGCTGCACACACAATTGCTCGGCATAGATGCTGAGCTGGTCCAGTGGTGCGGGATCGGTGGGAATAACAAAACTCGGCACGGTGATCGTGCCCTCGATACGCCTAGCAATCCCTTCTCTGGGATTCTCCGTAACTTTGTCGATCGTGTAATCTGGCGCTAGACCTAAATCGGTGATGTTCCCCTGGGCGTCTTCGAGCTGACCGAGCTGTTTAAATGCTTCATCACGCATATGGCGTAATCTGCCCACATTGTTTTCCGCACTGGCAACGGTAAAGTCCCACGCTAGGTACAGCTCATCATCGATACCTACCCCCGCTTGCAGCAAAACGGGACGGACGTTTTCATCCCACTGCTGACACCGCGCTGACAACACTGGAACGCCAGCGGCTTTACTATCTCGACAGGCCCGGAAAGCGGCTTGTGCCCTGAGATAGGGGTCGCCGTTTTGCTGGCTTGGCAAGCGTTTCAAAACAACAACATATCTCTGCCCTTCATCAAAATTCCGTGCGGGCCGGATGAGCAGCGCCGCTCGTTTTTCTGCCAAGGGGCTGCTATTTTCCACACCCTCACTGGGTAGCAGTAAGCCGGCGTTCAAATCCACCTCTGCCCACACCGGGTGTAGTTCGCCACTATCAGCATTGATTACCAATACAGAAGACTGATCGACCTCCAGTGACTCAGACAAATGCGTTAGTCGAGGCGCACCGGGTACCGTGCCATCGTCATTGCTTTGCAGGTTCGGCACGTATGTCATGATCATTTGCCCTGGCGAGAAACCATCGTTTCGGTTCCATTCCCTCGGGTCAATCGGCTTTCCAGCGATATTCCTCGGCATTGCGAGAGGATTGAAGTCCACTCGGCGCCCACTACCACCACGGGAAACGGATTGCGGGCTGCCATTGCTGGCGGGGACAGTAAAATGATCGCTTGGGAAAGGAAACAGACAGTGGGCGGGATCAAGCAGATCACAGCCGCGCGCGGTGGCCTCAATCAGTTCGCCAATAGCAGGCAGGTCATCATTATTATTGCTACCTCCACTGCCGAAAGCCGCACATACACCCGGGGCTAATCCGCTATCAATACAGCTGTCATAGATAGGTATCTCCGGGTCTATCTGGCTGCAAAGCGGTTCGGCGTCAGCGCCGCCTTGCTCGCGACAGCGCGCGGCGTATTCGCGCTGAATATAGTCGACTCGAAACCCGGCCATACTCAGCAAACAACGCTCGGAGTCGGCCCCTTCAGTTGAACACGCCGCTAAATATGGCGGTAAATATGCATCGGCTTGGTCCGCCTTATCAAACAGCGGCAGGTAGCCCTGCATTCGCAGTAGCGGCGCCGTGAGTGGCCCCAGGGACACGAACTCCTCATAGCCAGTGAATGGTACCAACATACCGGCGTCACCCGAGGCATCCACATAACTGAACTCTTCTTCGGGGATAATATAGCCAAAGCTATTTTGCGTGAGCCCGAGCAGCATAGTGTGCGCATTTTGCGACGCCAGAGAGCGAATAAATTCGCCAAATGTTCCGGTTGTTTCACCTGGAATCGTGACAATCTCCAGGCCACTCTCTTCACCACCCAAGGTAATTCGAGTCACATCGGTCGTGGCGTAGGGCGTTGCCTGCGGCAGGTATTGAGCTTGCGCCCCAAGCTCTGGCGGCAGCTGCTCATTTACACCAGTGAAATCATAATACTGGTTAAAAGCGCCCAGCCCGCCTGCTGCGACAAAAACCGGATTGGTAACTGGCAGCACGACTTGCTGACTTTGCACACGCAAGCCGCTGCGAATTTCTCGAATGGCCTCGTCGCCCTGTACCGCAGCGGCCATGCCCTCTCCTCGACAGTGAACGCGACCATAGTCTGGCGATGCATCGCCATAGCCCTGTGGCTCACATCCGGGGCGGCTGCCCGACGCCGAAGCATCGGCAATCGGGCCATTGAAATACAGCGCGGTACCGCCCTCTTTTTCCAGCCAATCCGTCACTCCGAGGGGGTAGTCGGGATGGGGAATACGAGGGTCTTCATTGATAGCAGTCGGATGGGCATTGAACTGCATAAGATAGCCAATATTTTCACCGCTGCGCGCATCGATCGCCGTCAATAGGGTGGCAAGGGTGTCGCTATCAATGTCTGGATCCGTCTGCTTGGGACGGCGGTAATTATTAAACTCTGCAAGTTCTGCCGTCTTCACTGTCACAGCAACTTCTGTCGCGGCTTGTTTGGCTTCCTGTGCCGCCAGTGACGCCTGTCGGTACAAGGTATTGTGAATCCAGTCCTTGGGCACACCGCCCCACAGGCCTTGAAGATCTGCACCCGCATGGCTATGCGTCTGGCCGAATACGACATTGTCCTCAGATATACCAGACGCTTGTGCGACCACCTCGCGCATTTCCTGTTGAATAATATTCCCGGCGCCGACCGCATCAACAACCACAAACATCACTTGCTCAGCAGCATTTTCACCCTCTGCAGGCTGCTCGACATACATGGCGCGCACCCAACTGCGCTCAACACATTGCGAGGTGTCAAAGGTCTCGGGGTCGTAGCGACTCTGTTCAGACAACAAGCATGGCTGCTCTGCTGGTGCTGTAAGGCTTTCCCCAAACCCACCAAAGGGATCAGGTTGATTCTGCAGTGGGTTAATACCAAAGCCGCCGAGATTAAACTTCTGTAGATGCCGCGTTTCCCCCAACCGAGGTTCATCAATACCTGCAATGTGTTCAACACTCGGATCAATAGCCTGCTTCGAGGCGCCAATGCGCAACCGCCCACGGAGGAATTCATCGTCATAGATGGTTGCTATCGCTTCAGCGACATCGACCCTTGCAAATTCTGCGCGACTAACCGTTACCCTAAAGCGCTCATGCTCTTCCAATACCTCGTCATTAACGACCGGCACCGCAGCGACGTAGTCGGTTACTCCCACTGGGATCTCAACATTCTGCGGGGCATGCGCAAAATCACTGTCCGAGGTTGTGATATCAGTGAAAACCAGCTCGACAACCACTCGGACAGGGCTTGCCTGACTTAAGTGCAACGGCAGCAAAAGTGCACCGCTGTTTTCATCAGCCGCAGCATCATCAATGCTCAACCTAGGCCTTTGGCTTTCGGAGCACCCCTGCAGGAGTTCGCCGTCATCATCGGGTGTTGCAGGGCATACATCTAGCTCATCGGCGGTGCCGTCGTTGTCGTCATCGGAGTCAGCGTTGTCACCGATACCGTCGCCATCGGCATCACCGGTCTCTTGCGGATTATTGGGAAATGCATCATCGGCATTGTGAACACCGTCGCCGTCACGGTCGTCATCGCTATTGTCGCCTACCCCGTCACCATCCAGGTCGGCAGACTCAGTAGCATCTAGGGGAAACTGGTCATTGCCGTCAGCAACACCGTCACCATCAGTATCCGCATCATTCGGGCGGGTGCCGATAGCGGCCTCTTCTTCATCGCTTAGGCCATCATTATCGTCATCGCTGTCACACACATCGCCATGACCATCATCGTCATTGTCTTGCTGCGAACCATTAGATAAAGATGGGCAATTATCCCGTGCATCGGGGACACCATCCCCGTCGCGATCAACTCTTGCCGCTTCATTGCTACAACCAAATTCATCCACGGAGATACCAAACCCAGTGCGGGGGCAACGGTCGCGATAATCACTAATGCCATCGGCATCACTGTCAGCACCGGCATCACCATTGTATTGACCATCAGCTATGTCCCGCTCGGTGAGCGCTAAATGTCGCCGGGCGAGCTCTTCAGAAACCAACTCTCGCACTCCGTTGCCATTGGCAGTTCGCGCCCAGCTGGCAACCGACGTGGAGTGGAAATCGCTACGTTTAAAATCTGAGGGGTCAGCGGTCAAATCAGCCGCGCCATCGCGTACTCGCTGCGAAATGTAGATGCCATTCTCGGGAATACCATCGGCGTCCAACGTGAGGAAAAACCGCGCCAAATTCACCGCTGAGATATCATCTCCAGCGCTCAATGCAAGCATGCTAATGATCGGTGCTCCGCGGACACTACCCAAAGAAATTCCGCCGATGCGAAAGTGGATCACCTCTTGCTTGAAATACAGAAACCCGCCGCTGCTGTCAGTCAAGGATTCCCGATCATCAGAGGAACGCCGATACAGTACTCCGCCCACTGGAGAGTCAACCAACTGACCATAGAGTTCACTTTCGGGCGCCGAAGAGCGGCCACCGCCCCCGCCACCACAGGCAAACATAAAGAAAGAAACGACGGTCAGTAGACCAACTCGGCAAACAACGCGCATTACGGCACCTCCTTGGCAATGCAACACGGGTTCTTCTGCCTAGGTATTTGAGGCTGGACCACGATGAGGGCGTAGTGACGGTCGTTCCACGTGTTGCGATATAGCTCTCTCAAACGCGGGCGCTGGAGAGCACTTTTTTATTAGGAATAAGGAAGTTACTGGCTACAACAGAGGTGGCACAAGCGCATCGGTGACAACGCGCAAATACACAACTTATAAAAAATAGGAACTAATTGATAAAATTCAAAAGCTTAACGGCGAGCACCCCAAATGCACAAAAACCAACAGAGGGGCATTAGCGGCAGTTGGTTCAAATAATCAAACTAGCAGACTTAGTGGCGCGGCGCTTATCTGGCCGTGTAATCTTGACTAACTGCCCGCCCATCACCATTCGCTTGCAGATAGCGCTGACTATCCACCCACCCCTTCTCGGTATAAAAACCCCAGTCGCGGATTTTCGGTCCGGTCAAAAACACTGTGACGCTATCGGCTGAAAGCAGGTCCAGACGATGCGGCGCGCGAGACATTCTGGCGGTGACCGAGCCGGGCTCTAGCACACGTGTCTTGCTGGGAAGGGTCTCAGATATGCGCCCTCGCAACACAACTGAGATATTGAATAGCCAGGGGTGGTCATGGAGATGACTGTCGGGATCATCTTCTTGGACATGGTGAAGGTATACATTGAACAAGCGGTTTTTAGGCAGCAGGTGCCAGCGCGTTAGGTAGCGCTCACCAATGCGCTTTGAAGGAGATGTGTCCATACGGCGTTCAGCTCGTCGCTGCATGGCGGAGAGTAATGCTTGAGGTAACTTCATCAACTGCAGGCCAGTATACGGTCAATCACGAGAGCAAATTATAACAGCCGCCGGGGCATCAGACATTGTCCAGCGCTTGCAGCAAGGGTTGAAGTGCTGCACTGCTATCGTAGTCACTGCGCTCCCCGCGCATTAGCGCTGCTTCGGTCAACGCGGCCAGCAGCATTCTGGCGTAGAGTTCTCTATCGCTGTCGGACAGCTCACGCTCCGGCCACATCTCGTCAAGACGTCGCTGGGCCTCCAGCACCACAGCACTGCGGCGCAGTCGTTCGCGACCAAGAATGTGGGGCGCGTCCAACAGCACGACCTGTACAAAGCCCGGCTGGTCGCAGAGAGCCATAAAACGCTGCCATGATTCTGCCAGCCCGGCGTCGCCCCCATTTTCCGACGGCGCCTGAAGCGTCGCGAGCAGTTCTGCCTCGTAAGACTCGGTGACCGCTTCGAAGAGTGCTTCCTTGTTGCCAAAGTAGTGATAGATGGGTCGGATAGTTGTTCCGGCCTCTCGGGCAATATCCTCCAACGCTGTGGTGGAATAGCCTTTTTCACCGAATTGTTGACGAGCACAGGCTAGGACTTTTGACTGGGTTTCTTCCCGTCGCTGGGCCTGCGTGCGGCGCTGTTTTTGAACCAATACTCTACCCTCTTAATAGCGGAGCACAGTGTAGCTTGCTTTTTGCAAAGATGATATGTAGCGTTATTACATATAATTATTTGATCGAGTCTGCCATGAATCCGACCAACCCCTCCCTCGACAGCCGCACTTCGCTGGAAAAGTGTTTCTCCCCCGCCAAGATCAATGGCCTCGAGTTAAAAAACCGGCTTATTAAAGCAGGCACCTTCGAAAATATGACCCCGTTGGGCGTCCCTGGCTCGACGTTAAGTGCGTTTCACCAGCGCCTGGCGGATGGCGGCATTGCCATGACAACACTCGGCTATTGTGCGGTGACCGCCGACGGCCGACTCAATGAAAATATGATGTATATGCACGAGGGCATCCGCGCGCCCCTCACGTCGCTGATTCATTCATTGCATGAGCGCGGCACTGCAGTGTCTGGGCAAATGGGGCACTGCGGCGGCTTTTCCAAGAACCGCGAGCTACAACGCCGCCGGCCGCTGGGCCCCAGCTTCGCGATTAATGGCTTGGGCCTAAGTCAGGGCATGTTCTTCGCCGATGCGATGTCCATCCAGGATATCGATGAGATGGTGGATCAGTACCGCGATGCAGCGCAATTTATGAAGTCTGTGGGTTTCGACGCGCTGGAGATCCACTTTGGCCACGGCTATGGCCTTTGCCAATTTATCAGTCCAAAAACCAATAAGCGTAAAGATGAATATGGCGGCAGTTTGGAAAACCGCATGCGACTGCCACTGCGGGTACTTGCTGCGGTTCGCGAAGCGGTTGGCGACGCCTTTCCTATACTCGGCAAGATCAGTATGTCAGAGGGCGTGCGCGGCGGGATTCATTACGATGACTCGGTTGTAATTAGTCAAATGCTCGACCAGGCCGGTATTGATGCCATTGTCTGCAGCGGCGGCACCAGCACGATGAACCCAATGCTGATGTTCCGTGGCGATAATATGCTGCCCACAATGCTTGCGACAGAGAAAAGCCTGTTGATGCGGCTTATTCTACGGTTGGCAGGAAAGTCGATGTTTCGCGATTATCCCTACACGGACCTCTATTTTCTCGAGCAAGCAAAGCGCATTCGCGAGGCCGTTAATTGCCAGCTAGTGTACATTGGCGGCGCAACCGGGAATGATAATTTCGCCGACTTAATGGATGCGGGCTTTGACTTTATTCAGCTTGGACGGAGCTTATTGAGCGACCCCGAATTACCGAATCGCTGCGCGCGCGATGCCGGCTTTAAGAGTCGCTGCGTTCACTGCAACGAATGCGTGGGAACCATCGAGAGTCCCCAGGGTATTCACTGCACCCGTTACTGAGGATGTCAGCCCCGCTTATTAGCAGCGACGGCATAGATAAATACGGGTAGCGCCAGTAGCGGAATCGTCCCCGGAATATAGAAACCGTAGACAATGAACGCCTCCAAGGCGGTTTCGGGGACGATTAAGCGCTTGGTAACAAACAAGGCATTGATCAGCGGCCCGATGATATTTGCGTAGCAGCCGACAATTAGCCCCCAGCGCGCCGCGCTAAGCACACTACCCTCGCGGTATATTGCCGGCCAAGCAGCGGCAATGGCAATGACCAACAAACCGTTCAGCAGCCCCTCCATGTGCGCGAAGCGCCACACGCCGTAGGCAGGCGCGTCCTGAGGCCCCGTCGCGGCAACTGAAAATCCAATTCCCGCCAAAAGCCCTAAAAAAAGGATAATCAGGCCGTGAAATAAAACTTGCCGCTGTTGCTGAGCACCCATGTTATCAATCCTTATTTTTGTTATCTCAGGCGTAAACTGTGTAGTGATGGGCAATGGTAGCGGTAAACACTTCGGGGGGAATCGTCCGTTCCTATGACTCACCGCAAGGGGCAACTTCCAGAGAAGATATGCGTTGTTTGCAACCGTTCCTTTTCATGGAGGAAGAAGTGGCAGCGCGACTGGCCTTCGGTCAGGTATTGTTCAGAGCGGTGTCGGCGGTCGAAAACACAGGCTACTCAGAGAAAAACACATCCAGACGAAATGTTAAGCTAGCCTCGGCATCCCAGCCCTCATCTCGCGCAAAATACAACTCGGGGCTGACCGTGAAATACACCCAGTCCTCGTGTATTTGGTTACGGTAGTTCGCGCCGAAAAAATACGCCGTCAGGCGACTGCGGTGCTCATTGTTTGCAAAGCCACCCAGGCGGTATTCCATCGACTCGCGTTCATTGATGCGGTACGACAGCGACAACAGCTGGACGTTTTCAAAAAAATCGTTCCGATCCTCAAACTCCAATCCAGTGAAGTAGCGCAGACGGTAACGCTCTCCCAGCGGCCGACTCATCGTATATTCCGTCGACTCCCCCCAACCCTTATCACGGAACCACCAAAACTCCTGCTGGAACTCACGCTGCCACTCGCCCCAATCGGAAAATGGCCGTCTCAAGCGAAGGCGAGCAAAGGGCACCAGTGGGGTTCGCACACGAATACCAATACGGGCACTCCGCTTCCAATGGTGCCACTCTGACAGAGGGGATATTTCAAGACCGGTAACCGACTCTTCGCGGCTCGGGCGCTCGCCGCTTGAGCCGCCACGCACCCGCTCTTCTAAGGGGTTGTTTGCATCGGCATCACTATTAAAGAACAGCTTCGTCTTTCGCTTTGTATTGGGCAGGTCCACCTTCGCACGAAGGCGTACATCGCTCTCTAGCTCCCCTCGCTCGCCAATAGTCTGCCTCAGCTGCAGTTTTAGATAGCTCTCGTTGCTGTAATCTTCTGCGGTATCTTCATTGCTCAAATAGCGATCGACGCTTTCAGCGAAAACCACCCAATTCTCCGACCATTGATCCCTGGTCGCTTCCGCACTTTCCATTGTCCGTTCGATAAAGCTCGGGGGCGAAGGGGCTTGCAACGGCTCTGCCACCACCACTGCTGCAGCGCTGCAGAACAGGAAGGTGAGCAGGATATACAACGCGGTTTTCAAAAAGGTATTCCTCGCGGCCATACCCTGACTATAGCGGCCGCTTCGCCTGTCGGCATCGTCCAGGCAAAAAAAAGGCACCTTACGGTGCCTTCAACGAATCATGTTAGTTATCAGATGTCGTCTTTCAACGCCGCCTGACGAGCCAACTCGCGATCCATAAACTTAATCCACTGCGACGCATAGCCTTTTGACCGCTCGTCTTTCAACGCTTGTTTGAAAGCTTTACGCGCACCTTCATAGTTCTGCAAGTTAAAGCGGGCCATACCAAGCACAAGGTTCGCAGTATCTGGACGCTTTAGATTACCTTTCTTAAAGGCATTTTCTATCGCTTTCGCAGCCTTTTCGAACTCGTCGTTGTCTAGGTAGATGCTACCTAAGCGTGACCACAGCTCGCCCTTATCAGACTTGGCTGCGGCTTGCTCCATTACCGGAATCGCACGCTTAACTTCTTGCGACTGGCGCCATGAGTTGCCAAGCAGCTCAAGGTTTTTGGAGGTAGCAGGAATCTCACCCGACTTAATACCTTTATCCAATACCTTCGCTGCTTTGTATGGCACTTCCTGAGAAAGGAACAAGTAAGCCATATTGATCAGCTCTTTGTCTTTCTCCAGCAAGCCTTGCTCATAGGCCGCTTCCATGGTGGCGGTTGCCGCCATTTCGCGCTTCTGCTCGTTATACATGGCAGAAAGTTGCAGCCAGTAGGCCTTCTTCTGATAGTGCTTCAGGGTCTCTTCAAGAATATCAACAACCTTGTTAATGTTGTTTTTCTCATAGTAGAGGTAGCGCTGAAGCCCCCACCACTGCTCCTTGGGTACCTTGCCACGAGACTGGTAATCGTTAATCGCGACTTCAATGTACTTGAGTGCGCGATTCAGATCTTTCAGCTGGTAGTAACCTTGGGCAAGCAATGCATAAGCACCGGCACCGGGGTCTTCCTGCAGCTCTTCTTTCGCCTTAAACCACTCAAGCAGCACTTTCACGCCGTTTTTGTAGTCTTCTTTAACAAAGTAAAGCTGGGCGATGGTGTATTTGGTATTTAGCTCCATCGCCTCAGGAATATCAGGCTGCTTTACAACATTACGGTAGGCCGTTAACGCCTGCTCATACTTCTCTTGCGTGAAGTAAATGAACGCGTACATGTTGTAGAGGTTTGCCAGCTCGTAGCTATTAAGTGAGCCCCGACCTTCTTTGTCACGAAGGGCATCGAGCAATTTAATGGCTTCAGAGTAGCGCTTCTCGTCGGCAGCAACCTGCGCTTCGTTCAGCTTTTCAAAGATTTTTGCGCGGATCGCCGGCGTGCGACGCGTGCTGCGGCGCGGCTTTTCCTTTTCCGCTGCGTGGACGACATTTACGCCGTCCATTTGCAGAGCAGGAGCTACCAGATTACTAGCAACCGGGGTCGCCAGCACTGCAGCCACACCCAAGCTGAGGGAACATGCCAGCTTGACCAGCACCGGGCGCACGACTTTTGTGCTCACGTGATAATCAGACATCATTTCTCCAACTCAAAGGTGAAGCGGTTCTGGATCCCCGGCACTTCGATCGGCTCGCCATCTACCACCCGAGGCTTATATTTAAACTTCTGGGCAGCTTTGATTGATGAGCGTTCGAAGTAACCCGGAGGGCTACAATCCACGGGGGCGATATCGCGCGTGGTACCGGCTTTCGTTACGGTGTACTCAACCGTACAGTAGCCTTCAACACCTCGGCTTTGCGCGCGGCGCGGATAAATTGGCGCAACTTTAACGATAGGCAGATATTCACCATCGGACGCCGACAAACCACCAGCAGTGTTGGTCATTTGCAGGCTCTGTTGAGGCGCCATATTAACGACCTCAATGTCCGGGTTCACATCTTCCATCTCCGGTTGTTCCATATCCGGCGGCGGCTCTTCCGGTTGCTTAGGCTTATCCGGCTTTGCGTCTTTCATTGTTTCGATTTCGGTGTCCGGCATCTGAATGTCGGCCAACTTAGTACGCGGCTTTTCGTCCAACGTCTTGTCAGCTGACTCGATCAGATATGGCATTATGATGAACAGCGCTGCTGTCACCACAAATGCCAATGCGGCACCGATCAGGAGTCGAATATTCATAATTGATCAGCTGTCTTCAGTGGCCAATGAAACATCGTATACGCCGGCCGCTCGGCTGGCGTCGATAACCGCAGTAACCGTTTCGGTATTCGAGGCTTTATCAGCCTGAATAACAACAGCACCTTTGGGGTTCTCGGCATGCATACGCTCAACAACCGAGCGCACTGCTCGTTTGTCGACACGACGCTTGTCGATCCAGATTTCATTAGTACCAGTAACAGCAATCAGAATATTCACATTTTCTTTCTTGCTGGCCGTTGAGGCCTCGGGGCGATTCACCTCGACACCGGCTTCTTTGATAAACGACGCTGTGACGATAAAGAAGATCAACATGATGAAGACCACGTCGAGCATCGGCGTCAGGTCGATCTCGGAGGAATTTTCCTCTGCACCTGCTTTGCTATGCTTTCTCATAACTGTTCTCTTAATGATCGGTTGTCAGATGGTCTTCCAAAAGCTCGCTTTCGCGCTCCGCAATACCTTTTATATAGGTATTGATGAATACGCCTGACAGAGCGGCAACCATTCCAGCCATCGTCGGAATTGTTGCTTTTGAAACACCGCCGGCCATCGATTTAGCATCGCCACCACCGGTCACTGCCATGATATTAAAGACCTCGATCATCCCTGTGACCGTGCCCAACAGACCCAGCAGCGGACAAAGCGCCACCATGGTCTGAATCATTGGCAGACTCGCGTTGATCTGCAGAGAAACCTCTGAGATCAACTTTTCGCGAATCTGCTTGGCATTCCAGGATTTGCGCTCACTGCGCGCTTCCCAGGTGTTGATAGCGTTGTTCACGTCTTTCGACAGCCCGAACTTGTAATACCAAACCCGTTCAATAGCGAGAGTCCACATGACGAAGGTCAGGAGGGCGATGTAGTTCAGTACAGGCCCACCGGCTTCCATAAATCGCCGTATGATCTCGATCCATTCATTCAGTTGGTACATCGCTTAGTTACCCCGCGCGCCCTTCTGTGTGTTCGGCGATAATGCCAGTCGATTGCTCATCAAGCACGTGCAGGATTTTCTTAGCGCGGCCGCTAACAAACGTGTGCAGCAGTACAGTCGGGATGGCGACAACCAGACCCAGTACGGTCGTTACCAGAGCACCAGAGATACCACCGGCCATTGCCTTCGGATCGCCCGCACCAAAGATGGTGATAGCTTGGAAGGTGATGATCATACCGGTTACGGTACCCAGAAGACCCAGCAGCGGTGCTACCGCAGCGATGATCTTCAGCAAGTTCAGAGAGCGCTCCAAACGTGGTGTTTCTTTCAGAATGGCTTCTGACAGTTTCAGCTCCAGTGTCTCCGCATCCATACTTGGATTGTCTTCGTGTACTTTCAGAACACGGCCGAGGCTGTTGTTGTCATTAGCAGTTTTGCTCTTAAGCTGGCTGTTGACCTTCATATCTTCGATGGTCAGAACAATCAGGCGCCAGATAGCGATCAGCATAGCCAATACACCTACTGCGGTGATTACATAACCAACCACACCACCTTGGTGCCAGCGCTCAGTCAGCGTTGGGCTATCGATCAGTGCAGCAAGGTATGAACCGCCTGAAGGACCAGTGGGGTCAACACCGAAAGGCGTTACGCCTGAAGTTGTTGATGCCAGCTCGTTAGCCCAACCCATGTAGGGGCCTTTAGGCTGACGCGCCAACACAGCAACAGTGCCATTTTCTGAAATGTACTGCAGGTATTCGCCGTCGCTGTTTACGAGGTTGAAGGTACCAACACGCACGACTTCTTGCTGCGTTTTCTCACCAGCAGCCGTCGTCACTTCAGTTTGGAATTTCACCACTCGGCCTGACTCAGTCATTTCGCGCTGAAGTTCAAACCAAATACGCTCAATCTCTTCGATGCTGGGCAGCTCTTCAGCGCCTGACATCTTCGCGATCAGGTCATCAACGAACTGCTCACGATTGGGGAATTGAACACTGATGATCGACGTCTGAAAGTTAGAACGCAGGTCGCCGGCGGTAGAAGTCAGGTGACCAAACAGCTCGGTCAACGTACCCAAACGCTCTTTCAGCTGACGCTGTTTCTCGGTCAGAACGGTTTCGTTTTCTTCGAAGGTGTTTTCCAGCTCAGAAGAGCGCTTCTCTTCATCGGCCAGAGTTTTTTCAGCTTCTTTCAGCATTTTCTGCTGGTCGTAGCGAGCGTTTTTGAAACGCTGCTCGCGAGCTTTTTGCTCACGCGCGTCGCTGGCGCGACCTTGCTTAACCATTTGCAGCAGTTCATCCAGTGACTTGGCTTCTTGAGCCATCACAGGGCTTGATGCCAGAGCGATAGTGCCACCGATAGCCAGTACGGCAGCTTTCAACAGATTACGTTTCATTATTTAGCAGCCTCCGGAGCCGGAATCGGGAGTTTCATGATATCGATGGACGCCTGCTTACGAGCAATACGCAAGCCTTTCTGGATAGCGCCACGGTAGTCGCCAGCATCCAGTTCAGTCCATGTGCCTTGGGTTTTGTCCCAAGCGCCCGACACTTTGCCATCGGTAGTTTGGTAAAGCAGACCGATGCGGCCAATACGGAGGAAGTTAACATCGCGCTCAGCACCGTTGACGGTCGCTACGCCTTTGTAGCTGTCAATTTTGCGGCCGTACTCGTTCTCGATTTTGTAGGCTTCAAGAACCTGACGGAATTTTTCAGCGATGGTGATATCAGAGCGATCCAGGTTGTTGCGCAGGAATTCGATACGCTCTTTGCGCTCCTCGAGGTGGAAAGGAACATCCAACTCAACGAATTGCTCCAGGCCGTCGATCATACGCTGAATCAGCGGGTCGATTTGGCGCTGAATGATAGTTGCTTCGTCAACCGCTTTTTCCAGGCTTGCGATACGACGCAATTGGCCAGCGATCTGTTTTTCCAAACGCGCGTTGTAGACGCGAAGGCCGTCGACCTGCTTCATCACTGTTTTGTAGTCTTGAAGCAAATCGCCAGTTTCTGCAGCCAGGCGGTCAATACGAACCTGAGAAGCCTTGGCAGACTTGGTGCGCTGTTCGCCAACTTTGACGATAGCACTCACAGGAATAAGGGGTTTAGCGGGCTTTGCGGGCGCAGCAGCGGCATCTTGCTCAGCTGAATAAGCAGACGATGCAGCCAGCACACCTGCAGTCGCGGCGACCGCCAGCGCGATTGATTTCAATCGATGCATTTTCATGGGAATTGCTTTTCCTATTTGGGACGTTTAGTGAAAGCAGAGCTTATTATCTTCTGTCAGCCGTACGGCCAGTCGCAAGACCGTGCTTTCATACAGCGGGACTTATTTTAATCACGGGCTTTCGCAAGAATCAACGAGAAAGCTAAATGTTTCGTAATATAAAAGTTAGGGAAAATGCGTAAGGAATAATTGTTACCGATACGTAGTTTATGGTAACAATTTCGAACCACCAAGTAACACTCTCGCAATGAAAGTGACTAGCACATCCCTTTTGAAAACACCAACAAATCCCTTACCGGACGCGGCGCTGATAATTGACGAAGGCATAGGCTGGGGCACCTTCTTCCGCAGCGAAGTTTTGCCTGGACACCTCACCCCAGTCCCGCTCATCGAGCTCGGGGTAAAAGGCATCGCCATCGACCTCTGCGGCCACTTCCGTGACGTAAACGCGGTCGACACTACTCAAGCTCTGACGGTATAGCGTCTCACCGCCGATAACGAAAATCTCATCAAGACCATCGCGCTCAGCGCTTTCACGAGCAACATCCAGCGCGTCTTCAAGTGATGCACAAACCTTGGCACCCGTCGCACCGTAGCCTTGCTGGCGAGTCACAACAATATTTTCACGCCCAGGCAACGGGCGGCCGATAGACTCCCAGGTTTTGCGACCCATGATAATGGGCTTGCCCATAGTCAGCGCTTTAAAGTGCTTCAAGTCGGCAGGCAGATGCCACGGCAAGCGGTTTTCTACTCCAATGACGCGCTGGCGATTCAAGGCGACAATGTGTGCAACAGCTATCGGCATTAACACATCCTTTTATATAGCAATGGGAGCCTTGATGGCTGGGTGGGGGTCATAGCCTTCGAACTCGAAGTCGGCAAAGTCATAATCGAAAATCGACGCCGGACGACGATTTATGCGCAGCGTTGGCCGCGCGCGAGGCTGGCGACGCAATTGCTCTTCGACAATCTCATCGGTGAGATGGTTTTGATAGAGGTGGCAGTCACCGAAGGTGTGCACAAACTCACCAACATCCAAATCGCACTGCTGCGCAATCATATGTGTCAGCAGGGCATAGCTGGCGATATTAAAAGGCACCCCGAGGAATAAATCGGCGCTGCGCTGGTAGAGCTGGCAAGACAAGCGGCCATTGGCGACATAAAACTGGAACAAGGTGTGGCATGGCGGCAACGCGGCACGCCCAGCACGCACATTGTCCTGAGGGCTCACCGACTCGTCGGGAAGGTCAGCAGGGTTCCAGGCATTCACCAGCAAACGCCGCGAGTCCGGTTTGCGACGGATCATATCCACCACTTCACTAATCTGGTCAATGGTCGACCCATCAGGGCAGGCCCAGCTTCGCCACTGTTTGCCATAGATCGGCCCCAGGTCGCCATCCTCCAGCGCCCACTCATCCCAGATCGTCACCCCTCGCTCTCGCAGCCAGTTGTTGTCACAACTGCCATTTAAGAACCAAATCAACTCATAAATAATGCTGCGAAGGTGCACCTTCTTGGTGGTTAACAACGGAAAGCCCGCCTGCAGATCAAAGCGCAGCTGGCGACCAAATACCGAGCGCGTTCCCACTCCGGTGCGGTCACCTTTATCCACACCGTTGTCACGCACATCGCGCAATAAATCTAAATACTGTTGCATAACCCTATCCTTGCACTCTGTCTCGGCGGTAGGCGTAGATCAACACCCCCAAGCCCACCGCAATCATCGGCAGCGACAATAACTGCCCACGCGTTACCCAGCCAAGCGCATCGAAGCCGATATGGCCATCTGGCTCGCGGAAAAACTCCACGACAAATCTGAAAATCCCGTAGCACAGTACAAAGAGTGCGCCGGGCGCCAACCGGGGGCGCTGCTTGCGGGTATAGAGGAACACGATCAAAAACAGCAACACGCCCTCTAACGCAAACTGGTAAAGCTGCGACGGGTGGCGCGGCAACTGACTGGGGTCGCGCGGAAAGACCATCCCGATCGCACTGTCGGTTGGCCGCCCCCAGAGCTCCTGACCGATGAAGTTGCCAATGCGCCCAAGCCCCAAACCTATGGGAACCAAGGGAGCAATAAAGTCCCACAGCGCATAGATCGACACATCAATACGCTTGGCGTAGATCGCAATGGCAAGCACGACACCCAAGAACCCGCCATGAAACGCCATACCCCCTTCCCAAATACGGAAAAGCCAAAGCGGGTCAGCGAGAAATTGCTCGAAATTGTAAAACACCACATAGCCAAACCGGCCACCGAGAATAACCCCCAGCGCCCCATAGAAAATCAGATCTTCCAACTGATCCTCCTTCAACGGACTCCAGGGCTGTCTGCAGCGCATTTTGCCGATGTACCAAGCCGCGGCAAAACCCGCTAAGTACATCAGGCCGTACCAATGTATCGCCAGTGGCCCCAGCTGAACGGCAACAGGGTCGATGTCTGGATGCCTGAGCATATTAAAGAGCTCCGTATATAAAGTGGCTGCCAACGGCGAGCAGAAATAACGCAAAACCTTGCTTTAGCCGACGAGCAGGTAGTTTCTGAGCCAGATTAGCGCCCAATTTAGCGCAGGGGGTACTGCACAGGATGATTGCAAGCAATGCCGGCCAATACACAAAACCACTAGACCACTCAGGCAGCGCTGAGTGCCCATAACCGGCAACAATATTTGTCAGCGCACCGACAATGGCAATGGGTAAACCGCAGGCTGCGGACGTTGCCACCGCGCGCTGCATCTTCACATTGCACCATGTGAGAAAGGGCACGGTGAGTGAGCCACCACCGATGCCAAACAGCGCCGATAAGAAACCGATAAAACCGCCGGCCAGCGCCGTTTGCGGGCGAGCCGGCAACTGCCGGTCGGCGGGTGGTGATAAGCCAAATGCCATTTGCGCAGCAATCAACAGAGCAAAAATACCAAACACTAACTTGAGGCGCTCACCGGGCAGGGAGGCCGCAAGGGCAACACCGCCCACTACGCCAATCGCAATACCGGGTGCCAGTAGCCGCCAGGTTGGCCAATCAACGTTGCCGTGACGCTGATGCGCCCTTACGGAGCTCACAGAAGTGAATACAATGCTGGCCAGCGATGTCCCCACCGCCAGCTGAACCGCAACCAGCGATGACACCCCCTGCAGCGCAAAGCAGTAGATCAGCGCCGGCACTATCACCAGGCCGCCGCCCACCCCAAACAGACCCGCAGACAGGCCTGCTAGCGCACCAACAGCGAGATAGATAAGAACAACGGTCACGCCAGCTCTCCGCCACAAAGCCTGCTATTATGGACAGCCCTGATTTCAAGTGCCACCCGCCATGTGTTTAATTTTACTGTCTTGGCAACAACAGTCAGCGCGCCCCCTGATCGTCGCCGCAAACCGAGACGAATTTTTTGAGCGCCCCACTCTCCCAGCGCACTTTTGGCCAGAGTCACCCCACATTCTGGCCGGCAGGGATCAGCAATTTGGCGGCAGCTGGCTGGGTTTAAGCACCAACGGGCGCTTCGCCGCCATTACCAACTTACGCAATCGGGACGTCGGCGATCAAAGCCGCGGCGAGCTGGTTCGCCGCTTCCTCGATAGCAGCGAGCGCTGCTCAACGTTTTTCGATGAATTAGAGACAGAGAAATACCAGTACCGCCCCTTCAACTTTATCGCATTTGACGGCAGCACCCTGGCTCACAGCGACAATGTCTCTTCGGGCTGGAACAACTTAGAAGCGGGGATACACTGTATTGGCAACATCCCACACACGGCGCACAGCGCAAAAACGGATCAGGCGCTCGCCGCCTTCAAGCCGTTAGCGGCAGGGCACGACGACCCAACACCCTTGCTGACATTCATGCAAGACGACAGCCCCACTGTCGACAGTGACGACGAGCTACAAAAGATGTTGTCCTGCCGCTTTGTGCGAAGCTCAGTCTACGGCACCCGTTCCACTAGCATCGTTTTTGTTCGCAAAGGCGGCGCGGAGCTGTGGGAGCAAGGTTACGACAGCGAACAGCGCCCGGCCGAACTTCGCCACTTTCAGGTGTAATGCTCAGGCTCGCGGGCAAGCATTCAGGGCCCGGGGGGCAATAACTTTTCCATCCCGGATTCGGCCAGCGCGCTGCGCAATAAGGCGCGGACTTCATCAGCCGTATCGGCAGCCATCGCGGTTGTTAGCAGGTTTTTCAAGTCACTCATCGTCGACGCTCTAACCACCGCTTTTACACGCAGCAAGCTGTTATCGTTCATCGAGAGCATGTCGTAGCCCATCGCGGTCAATAGCAGCACCGCTCCGGGGTCGCCTGCCAGCTCGCCACAAATACCCACCGGCTTACCTTCGGCATGCGCGGCATCCACTACATTCAGCAAGCTGCCCAGCACTGCTGGGTGGTAGGCGTGATAGAGATCAGCCACGCGGGTATTATTGCGATCCACCGCCAGCAAGTATTGCGTCAGGTCATTCGAGCCGACCGACAGGAAATCGACACGACGGGCAAGTTGACGGGCTTGGTACACCGCCGCGGGCACCTCCACCATCACGCCAATAGGGGGCAGGCTGATATCCCAACCATCCTCAACCAGCTCATCATAAGCGCGACGCACCAGCACCAGGGCCTCATCCACCTCTTGGACGTTGCTGATCATCGGCAACATGATGCGAAGGTTATCCAGCCCCGAGCTCGCCTTGAGCATCGCCCTGACTTGCACCAGAAATATTTCGGGGTGGTCCAACGTAACGCGAATGCCGCGCCATCCTAGAAAAGGATTTTCCTCGTCAATCGGGAAGTATGGCAGCGCCTTGTCGCCACCAATATCCAGGGTGCGCATGGTGACCGGTAGCGGTGCAAACGCTAGTAATTGCTCGCGATAAATAATCCGCTGCTCTTCTTCACTGGGGAAGCGTTCTCGCAATAGGAAAGGAATTTCTGTTCGATACAGGCCAACGCCCTCTGCCCCGCGATCGAGCGAGCGCGCGACATCCGCCATCAAACCGGTGTTCACCCACAGCGGCATGCGATGGCCATCACGCGTTTCGCTCGGCAAGTCACGAAGTGCCTCCAGTCCTTGGCTCAGCGCCTGATCCTCTTCAAGCAAGGCCCGAAAATGCTCAGAGACTTCCGGCGTTGGGTTGTAGTGTACATAGCCGCTGTAACCATCAACGACCAGGCTGGCATGCTCTATCTGGGTATAGGGCAAATCGCTTGCCCCCATCACCGTGGGGATACCCATCGCTCGCGCGAGAATCGCAACATGGGAGTTGCTGGAGCCTCTCACCGACACCATGCCCACCAGCTTTTCTCTGGGAACCTCCCCAAGCATCGACGCCGTTAGTTCTTCGCCGACCAGGATTGTGTCAGCGGGGTAATCGGTATCGCGCTCGTTACTCGCCTGCAAGTAACTCAACACCCGCCGCCCAAGGTCTTTAATGTCGGTTGCGCGATCTTTGAAATACGGGTCGTCCATCATTTCAAAGGTGTTGATGTGGCCACTGACAACCTGAGCCAACGCCCCCTGCGCCCACTCGCCCTCGCGAATTTTTGCCTCCACTTCAGACAGCCAGACGCCGTCATCGAGAATTCGCAGATAGACATCGAACAATGCCAATTCTTCCGGAGACAGTTGCCCGACAAGCTTGCCGCTGAGCTCGCGAATATCGACGCGCACCGCATCGAGCGCCGCCTCAAAGGCCCGCAGCTCTGCGTCGGCGTCCTCGCTGCGGCGCTGAGGCACCGAATGCAACTCAGCACTGGGAACGATCACTACCGCGCGACCAATGGCCACGCCCGGCGCACCCGCGATCCCTTTAAACAAGGCAGAAGCGGTCACAGAATCTTGCGTCTTTGAAATTGAACCGGTTGCTCGCGCATGGGCCAACACACCTGCCAACTGCGCGGACATGGTGACCAAAAACGCCTCTTCTTCTTCGTCGAAGCGGCGGCTATCCTTCTGCTGCACAACCAACACCCCCAGCACTTCGCGCTGGTGGATAATGGGTGCCCCCAGGAAAGAGTGGTATTGCTCTTCACCAATACCCGGTAGCAATAAAAAGTTGGGGTGTTTCTCGGCGTGGTCGAGGTTCAGCGGCTCCTCGCGGCGCGCCACCTGGCCGACCAACCCCTCGTCGGCCGCCAGGCTCGCTTTCCCGATTAAATCTGGGTTGAGGCCTTGGTTCGCCATAAAGATGAGACGACCACTCTCGGGGTTGCGAAGGTAGACCGTGCACACCTCGGTGCCCATCACCTCAGCAATGCGCTCGACAATAATATCCAGCGCTGCCTGCAGATTACCCGCCGCATTAACCGCCTGAACTATTCCTCGCAGCGCCGCCAGCATCAGCTTGAATGACTCCCTTGGGTATCTCGCAGTAGACGAACATGCCTGCCCGCCAGCTCTTTCATCGCGCGGCGGTACACTTCACGCTTAAAGGCCACCACCTGGCCGAGTGGATACCAGTAGCTCACCCACTGCCAATAATCAAACTCTGGCTTGCGGCCACAATTAAAGCGGATATCGGCCTCATTACCGACCATTCGCAACAAAAACCACTTTTGCTTCTGACCGATACACAGCGGCTTATTGTCTTTACGAATCAGCCGTTTGGGCAATCGGTAGCGCAACCAACCGCGCGTGCAAGCGAGAATTTCAACATCGCTTTCTCTCAGGCCAACCTCTTCATACAGCTCGCGGTACAGGGCCTGCTCTGGGGTTTCGCCGTCGTTAATCCCACCCTGGGGAAATTGCCAGGCGCTCTGACCAACACGGCGCGCCCACAACACCTGACCGCAGTCATTGGCGATAACAATGCCAACGTTGGGACGAAATCCATCCGAATCAATCACATGCTCACCTGTGTTAACGTTTTTTTCTAATTTGATCTATTGTTCCACAAATTCGTGGAGCTGGGAATTCGCCCCAGCGGCTGCAAATTCGCGCAGTGCTGCCAATGCCAGAGCAGACAAGGCAAAAGCCGATGCAAAAGCCACGCCGAGAAGCTATGCTTGCCGTTTTTGCAGTCACGCCCAGCCAGTGGGCCTAGTTAAGTAAGGGTTTACGATGACCTTGGCGATATTCGACCTCGACAACACCCTGATTGCCGGTGACAGTGATCACGCCTGGGGGGAATTCCTCGTCGAGCGGGGCCTCGTGGATGGTGACGAACACCGTCGGCGCAATGATGAATTCTATCAACAATACCAACAGGGTGGCCTCGACATCGAAGCCTACCTGCGCTTCGCCCTTGCCCCCATCGCCGGGAAATCACCGGCAGAGCTATCCGCCCTGCATCAAGACTTTATGGCGAGTTACATTGCCCCCATGCGCCTGCCGCGAGCACAGGCTCTGATCGACAAGCATCGCCAGCAGGGGCATTGCCTAATGATTATTACCGCCACTAACCGCTTTGTCACCGAGCCCATTGCGCGCGCCATGGGCATTAAGGTGATGTTAGCCAGCGAGCCTGAGCTCCGCGATGGACGCTACACCGGAGACAGCACCGATATACCGTGTTTCCAAGCAGGCAAGGTTGTGCGCCTGCAGCGCTGGCTACGCGAAAATGGCGAGACGCTCACAGGCAGTTATTTTTACAGTGACTCCCACAACGACCTACCCTTGCTGAAGCACGTCGACAACCCCGTGGCTGTCGACCCCGACGATACCTTGCGCGCCGCCGCCGAAGAAGCCGGCTGGCCAATTGTGAGTTTACGCTGAGCAAAAAAACGGCGGCACACGCTATTGCGAGGCCGCCGTCATCGCGTAGAAGGCGAGATTAGCCTTCACATTGTGCGTCGTAATCGTCGTTGCTAAGCAGGTTATCCAGCTCGCTAACGTCGCTGGGCTTCAAGCGGAAGAACCAACCGTCGCTGTAGGGGTATTCGTTTACCGTTTCGGGGCTTTCTTCAAGCGCGTCGTTCACGGCAACGACTTCGCCCGACACCGGCGCGTAAATGTCAGAAGCCGCTTTCACTGACTCGACCACCGCCGCCTCTTCACCGGCACCATATTCCGCGCCCACTTCTGGCAGCTCTACGAAGACTACGTCGCCGAGCGAGTCCTGCGCGTGATGGGTGATGCCCACAGTAACAGTGCCGTCTTCTTCCAAGCGAGCCCACTCATGGCTGCTGGCATACTTCAGTTCGCTGGGGGTGTTGCTCATGGAGCGCTCCTGGCTGACAAGGGATATTTGCAGCGCATTTTACCGCCGCTGCCGGCAAATACAAAGGCCTCAGCGCCCGCGACTGGCACGAATGCTTAACATCACCGGTATTAAACCCGCCAATACCAGCGTCAGCGCTGGCAACGCCGCCAACTGCCACTGTCCTTCAGCCGTCATTTCAAATATCCGCACCGCCAAGGTGTCCCAGCCAAATGGCCGCAACAACAGCGTGGCAGGCATTTCTTTCATCACATCGACAAACACCAACACCAGAGCCGTCAACACGCCCGGGCGCAACATCGGCAGATAAACCTCCCAAAGCAGGCGCCAATTCCCCGCGCCCAGGGTTCTGGCCACCTCGGGCAAACTCGGTTTTACTCGCTCTAACGCCGAGTCCAGCGGGCCACTGGCGACCGCCAAAAAACGAATCCAGTAAGCGGCCAGTAGGGTCAGCACGGTTCCCATCAACAGGGGCCTGGGGTCGAGCCCCAGCCACGCTTGAAGCGGCAGCAGCCACTGTCGATCAAGCCAACTGAATGACAGCATAATCCCCACTGCCAACACTGACCCGGGCAACGCATAGCCCAGCTGCGCGGCGGCAAAGATGCTACCCCAGCGACCGCGACTGAAACGGCGGCAAAAGGCCAGCAGTAGCGCCAGGGTAACGGTCAGCGCAGCAGCCATGGCAGCCAACCAAAGGGAGTGACCAAGCAGGGCAAAAAAACGCGATGTCAGCTGGCTTACCCCCTCGCCCACGGCCCAGTCCAGCAATTGCAGCATGGGCAATACAAAGGCAAACGCCAAAATCAACGCGCAATAAGCGCTCACCAGGCCAGCTAACACCGGCGGCAGCGGAAAGCGTCTTAGGTGCTGCAGCTTCGCCCCCTGAACAAACAGCCCGTGTCCACGCGAGCGCCGCTCAGCAAACAGCGTCACGCCAACGAAAAGTAGCAGTAACGATGCCAACTGCGCAGCAGCTTGCAGACTAAAGAAGCCGAACCAAGACTTGTAGATGGCGGTGGTAAAGGTGTCGTAATTAAACACCGCAACCGTGCCAAAATCTGCGAGGGTTTCCATTAATGCCAAGCCCACACCGGCAGCAATTGCCGGTCGCGCCATCGGCAGTGCCACTCGGAAAAAGGCTTGGCGACTGGTGCAACCCAATACTCGTGCCACTTCCAGCGTCTCGCTACTTTGAGACAGAAAGGCGCTGCGCGCCAGCATGTAAACGTAGGGGTACAAGACCAGGGAAAATACGATAATTACACTGGCCCGATTGCGCACATCGATGCCCCAACCGGCGCCTAACAGCTCCCGCAGTTGCGTCTGCAATGGGCCGCCAAAGTCGAACACTCCCAGTACAACGAAGGCCATAACATAGGCGGGCACTGCCAGCGGCAACATCAACAACCATTCAAATGCCGCGCGCCCAGGAAACTGACACATGACCGTGAACCACGCCAGACTGACGCCGATCACCGAGACCAAAACACCGACACCAAACATCAGGAACAGGGTATTTGCCACCAGGCGGGGCAATTGCGTATCAACCAGATGCTGCCATATCTCGACTTCCGGGCTTAACCAGCTGCTCGCCAATACCACAACGGGCACCAGCACCGCGCAGACCAGCGCCACCCCCGCCACCCTGAGTAGCCACAGTGGCGTCGGCCGCAAGCGCCGCTGATTCGCCACGCGGGCACGCTGGGCAAGTTGCATCTAGCGGTAACCCACGCGGTCCATCATTCGGATAGCTTCCGCCTGCAAGCGACCCGCTTCCACAACGGGGACTTGATCAGCCTTAAAATCGCCCCAGTGCTGAAGCAGGGATGAAGGAGGCGTGTTGCGATTCACCGGAAATTCCTGATTCAACTCTGCAAACGCATGCTGAGCGTCCGCCTCGGACAACCATTCCAACAATGACATCGCCAATGCTTTTTGCTTGCTGGCCGCAGTCACGCCAGCACCGGAGATATTAACGTGCACACCGCGGTTAAACGGCGCTTCACCGGTTTGGTTCGCCCAAAACAGATCCACCGGCAAGGAGGGATCATCTGCCTTCATGCGCGCCAGGTAGTAGGTATTCACAATACCCACATCGCACTGACCGGCGGCAATGGCCTCAATTACTTTGTTATCACTGGAGAAGGGCGGCACCGCCAAATTATCAACCCAAGCCGCCAATACCCGCTCGGTGTTCTCAGCACCATCGGCGCTAATCATCGTGGCAACCAGCGACTGGTTGTACACCTTCTTTGCCGTGCGCAAGCACAGGCGCCCCGCCCACTGCGGCTCTGCAAGCGCCTCATAACTACTCAACGCCTCGGGCTTTACACGCTCACTCGAGTACACAATGGTGCGGGCGCGAATGGAGAGCCCCGTCCAGCGACCCTCTGGGTCACGCAGAGATTCAGGCACATTATTGTTTAGCACCGACGACGTCTGAGCAGCCAACAAGCCCTGCTGCGCGGCTTGCCAGAGATTGCCAACATCAACCGTTACCAAAATATCAGCCGGCGTATTCTCTCCCTCGGCACGCAAGCGCGCCAGCAGCGGCCCGGCAGAGTCCGTCACGTAGCGAATATTCACGCCCGTCTCAGCAGTATATTGGTCGAAAATCGGTTTAATCAGCTGCTCTATGCGCGAGCTGTAAACAACCAATTCAGGCCCAGAGGGCTCTTCGCTTCGGCCACAGGCCACCAAAGAAAGTAACAAGCTAAACACTAGCGCCGAGCGAAATATCATAATGGGCAGGTCCTTAACGGTAAGAAGGCAAGAAATCTTCAGCATCAATGATAATAATTATCATTTAATGACTCAAGTTTTACTTCTCGGGGAAATGGGTCAGCGACGCGCCAGCCCCATCGCGCGAGCAACAATCTGGCGCTTGATAGGCACTGCTCGATCTAACCAGCTCATGCCCGCATTTCTCAACAGGCGCAATGGCAGGGCTTGGCTGGCAAACAGATTTTGAAAGCCTTCCATCGCCGCCATCATCGCCAGGTTTTCACCCTTGCGTCGCCGTTGATAACGCGACAGCAGCAGCTCATCAGAGAGTGGCAGGCCGCGCGCCAAGGCACGCTGACATTCTTCGGCGAGAACCTCGGCATCGGCGAAGCCCAAATTAATTCCCTGCCCAGCCAGCGGGTGAATGGTGTGCGCGGCATCGCCAATAAGGGCGATACCCTGCTGAAAATAGCGCTGAGCGTGGCGCTGGCGCAGCGGGAAACGGACGCGCCGGCTGGCCGCATTGATACGCCCGAGCCTTCCTTCAAAATGCTGGGCCAGCGCCAGGCAAAAGGCGTCGTCATCCATCGCCATTAGCGTATCGGCCAGCTCGGGCTTTGCCGACCAGACGATTGAACTAAAGTTTTGCGCGCCATCGCGGTCGGGCAGAGGCAAAAATGCCAGCGGCCCCTCTGGCAGAAAACGCTGCCACGCCGTAGCGCGATGGGGCTTTTCGGTCTCCACGGTACACACAATCGCGTGGTGCTGATAATCCCACTCGCGGGTTTGAAAACCACCCCAGTCACGCAAACGCGAATTGGCGCCGTCTGCAGCAACAATCAACGGCGCCTGCAATAGCCGCCCGTCATTTAACTGCAACTGCCCTTGATCACCACTTCGCACCCAGGCCGCAACAGGACTGTTAAACAGCAGGCGCACGCGGCTGTCTCGCAAACGGTTGTGCAGCGCAGCGGTTACCAAGCGATTCTCGGCAATATGCCCCAGGGCCAACTCACCGACCTCATCGGCCGAAAAATGAATTTCACCGGTGCCCTCAGCATCCCAAACAACCATTTCCTGATAGGGGCACACCCGCCTTTCTACCACCGCAGACCACGCTCCCAGCCGCTGTAGGAAGCGACGCGACGCGTCAGTCAGCGCACTGACTCTGGCGTCATAGTCCATTACGGTTTCATCAAGCGGCGGCCACCCTTCGCGCTCTGGCTGGGCATCGATCACGACAATATCCAGCGGCTGTTCCGCCATCGCCAGCGCGAAGGCAGCACCGGCCAGCCCGGCACCGACCACAATAATGTCAAATTTTTCCAGTCGGTCTGTCACAGCGGCAGCTCCATGTCTCGGCCTTTTATCACACCCGCAGCGCGCGCGGTAAAGCGCGACTTTATCGGCTTGCTGGCATCGAGCATGACCAGCCCCATATTCCTCGCCAGGCTCAGTACAGGCTGACGGTTACTAAATAGTTTGGTTAAGCGGTCAGAGAACAAGGTCGTCACCTGCTGGTCGGTATGCTGACTGCGCAAATAGCCCTGCAAGACCGACAGCTCACCCGCACTGAGTCCCTGTGCAACCGCTGCGGCAACACGCTGGGCCAGCGCATCGGCGTCGCGCAGGGCGAGGTTAAAGCCCTGCCCTGCCACGGGGTGAAGTGAATGCGCAGCGTTGCCCATCACCACAATATTTCGCCGTACTTGTTCCTCAGCAAAACTGAGGCGAAGCGGGAAGGCCACGCGCTGTCCCACTTTTAGCAAGCGACCTAAACGGTGGCCAAACTGCTGCTGCAAGCGCGCCAGAAAGACCTCATCAGTCCAATTCATCGCCGCGTCGGCGTCATCCTCGGGAAAGGTCCATACCAAGGCAGAGCGCGACTGACCTTGCTCGTCTGGCAATAGCGGCAACATCGCGATAGGCCCTTCGGCAGTGAAGCGCTCGTAGGCGGTTCCGCCATGCGGCAGCTCGGTGGCGATATTGGCGATCACGGCCGTTTGCGCATATTCATCAACACGGCGATGAATCCCCAGGCGCTGGCACAGTCCCGAATCGGCCCCGTCGGCGATGACCAGCAAAGACGCGCTGCAGGATGTTTCCCCGCCCTCGGCTTGTAAATCCAGCTGCACTTTGGCGGCCATTGGCGTTACCGCCTCGACACTGGCCGGGGAGATAAACTGTACATTGGTATGACGCCGCAGATGGTTAAGCAGTACATTGCCCAGCCACGCGTTCTCAATAACATAGCCCAGCGCGGGCCACTCCAGCTCACCGCAATGCATCAGCGCACTGCCAAAATGGCCGCGATCAGACACCTGGATATTCAGAATATCGGCAACGTGGTTCTCCAGCGTCGACCAAAGCTCCAGGTTTTCAAAAATTTGTCGGCTGCCGTATGACAGTGCGGTGGACCTGGCATCAAAACTGGGTCGATAACTCGGCCCCGTGTCGCTAAGCGGAGGCAGGGGAAAGCTCTCAACCACGGCAATTTTTAACTGGCCCTGGCTGTGTTTGTGCAAGCTCAGGGCAAGGCTGGCGCCAACCATGCCGCCACCGGCAATCAGCACATCGTAGTCAACGTCCATCGCCCGCCTCCGCCATCAGGGCTTCGATGTCTTCAACCGACTTAGGCACTGACGCCGTCAGCACCTCACAGCCGGACTTACTCACCACCACATCGTCTTCAATACGAATGCCAATCCCGCGCCAACGCGGCTCGACGGCGTCGTTGTCGGGGGCAACATAAATACCCGGCTCAATGGTTAACACCATACCTTCTTCGAGCACCCGCCATTCGCCGCCGACCTTGTAATCACCCACATCGTGCACATCCATACCGAGCCAATGCCCAGCCCGGTGCATATAAAATGGCTTATAGGCCTCGGTTTCTATCAGCTCAGACAAATCACCCGTTAACAGCCCGAGCCTCAACAGGCCTTCGGTAATCACCTTCACTGTCGCTTCATGTGGCTGATTCCAATGATTACCCGGCTGCGTGGCTTCTATTGCCGCCAATTGCGCTTCCAGTACCACCTCGTAAAGGGCGCGCTGTTCATCATTGAAGCGGCCATTGGCCGGAAAAGTACGCGTGATATCCGCGGCGTAACCCTCGAGCTCACAACCCGCATCAATCAGCACCAACTCGCCATCGCGGATCACGCTGTTGTTTTCCACGTAATGCAAGATGCAGCCGTTTTTCCCCGCACCGACAATACTGCTGTAGGCTGGGAAGCGCGCGCCGGCCATTGCAAATTCATGCTGAATTTCGGCTTCAAGCTGGTATTCATAAACCCCGGGGCGGCAGTAACGCATCGCTCGGCAGTGAGCCTTTGCAGATATCTCGCCAGCGCGACGCATAATCCGCAATTCCGCCGCGCTCTTATACAAACGCATATCGTGGAGCAAGTGGTCGAGGTCGAGAAACTCGCCTGGTGGCTGGGCGCCGCTGCGCACTTTGGAGCGAATAACATTGACCCAGTTCATAACCTGCTGATCAAATTCTGCGTGCCGCCCCATCGCGTAGTAAACACGCTGCCGACCTTCGATTAGCCCGGGTAAAATATCGTCGATATCCGCAATGGGGAACGCATCATCGGCGCCATATTCCGAGCAGGCGCCCTCGGGGCCAGCGCGATACCCGTCCCACAGCTCCATGGCGGGGTCGCGCTCGCGGCAAAACAGAATGTATTCACCCTGCGGGCGCCCCGGCAACAACACCAATACTGCCTCGGGCTCGTCGAATCCGCTCAGATAAAAGAAGTCGCTGTCCTGCCGAAAGGGGTAGTCGGAGTCTCGGCTTCGCGTGCGCAACGACGCCGACGGCACAATGGCAATGCTACCCGGCTCGAGCAGGGCCATTAAATTCTTACGGCGACGCGCAAATTCCTGCTTACTGATGCTCATAGTGTCCCTGATGTGTATGATCTTGAGGAGCTTATCACAGCTGTTTTTACGGGAAATTGATCTACTCGGTTGTCAGTGCAATCGCTCGCCCTTGGGCTTCTTCGTCGCCGGGGTGGCGGCGTTACACTCAAGAAAAATGGTCATCGCCACGACTCGCACATACTCGCAGATCTCCACGTAGTCTTGCTCGCCGTCTTCATCGTCGGCCTGATCAGCAGAAATTTGCGCAATGGCCGCCAAGTCGCTCAATGCCTCGCGGCTCTCTTTAGACAGCGCATCCAAGGCATCACCCTCGCTCTGCCGCTGCTTGCCGGCCATCGCAAAGCCAGTGAGAAAACCCTGCACCCACTGACCGAGGCTGACAATGCGCTGCCCCAAATCCAGCTCGTCTCCCGGCAGCATCAACTGCAGTGCCAAGTCCTCACTGCCCAGTGCTTCCAGCGCGCTCTTATAAACGCCGAATAAGGCATCGGCATCGTCAGGGTTGGGCATCTCGATATCCAGCAGCTCCGTACAGTGCTTTAACCACGCCTGGCGCTCGACTCGCCCACCCACAGACAAAAAGCCAACGGCATAGCCGTGGAGCTCCGCCGGGGGCTGCAAAGCACCTAAATTAAGGAATAGATTAGCGAGATCATCGTGGTCAAACTCGTTAGACATTGCGCATTCCAAGGGCATCAAAGACTGGAGGCGCATGGTAGCGCTGATCCGCCGCAAAATCGAATACCCGCCGCGGTTCACACCGCCGCGTATAACCGTTGACCGAGCGCTGGCACCCACTCTACTATGACGACATCATTCCCGGCCGTGGAACTAGGCAATAATGGACGATCGACAGCTGCAGGTTTTGGAACGAAAAGTCGATGAGCTCATCCAACTGTGCGAACAATTGGATGCAGAGAACCGCACTCTCAAATCCGAAACACAAAACTGGAAGATTGAGCGCGAAGCGCTGATCGAAAAAACCGACACGGCCCGGGCAAAAGTCGACGCGATGATCCAGCGCCTGCGCGCATTGGAAAAAGAATGCTGATGACTCGCCCCAGCCACATGGAGACGACAAGGTGAGCAAAGAAACGGTCATCGTTAAAATTCTCGACAAGGAGTATCAGGTTGCCTGCCCGAGTGACGAGCAAACAGGCTTGCTGGAAGCGGCCCGCTACCTCGACCAGCAGATGCGCCAAATACGCAACTCCGGAAAAATTATTGGCCTGGAGCGCATCGCCGTGATGGCCGCACTAAACATTGCCTACGAGCTACGCGAAGCCAGCAAAAGCGGCGTCAGCACGGAGCAAGAGGCCACAGTAAGCAAGCGCATTACCGATAAAATTGACGACACCCTCAACCGCTGCCGCCAACTCGATATCGGCTAACCACCCTGTTAAGCGCGTGGGCCTATCGGTATACTGTGAATTCCTGGGATATGCGCTAGGCCGTCAGACCCCTGAGCCGATGCTTTAAAACCCGGAGCGAACCAGCCAGTATTTGTGTGCATGTCCGCGTGACGGAAAGCCTAAAAATGCTGCGGTAAGTTCCACCTTGAACCGCTGGGTTCAAGGGCCACGCGGCCGGCGGTATCCTGGGTCCTACCTTTTCAGGCAGCGCCTTCAACCACAACCCGCCTTCACTATGGATGCATCGAGCAAAAACCAGCTCCGCCAACGTCTTCGGCAACAACGGCGCGACCTACCGGTCGCCACTCAACGGCGTGCTGCCAAGCGCCTGCTTCAACAGCTGAGGAAACTACCCGAATTCCGGCGCGCTCGACATATTGCTCTGTACAGTGCCAGTGACGGCGAAATCTCCACCAACGAGGTGCTTCGCTACTGCCAGCAACGCGGCAAGGTGTGCTATTTACCGGTTATTCACCGAGACACCAAACAGGCGCAAATGCGTTTCCATCGCCACGCCCCAGGGCAAACCCTGCGCAGCAACACCTTTAACATCCCCGAACCCAATGCCCTGCGCCGCCGACAGATAGACCCTGCCCGCCTCGATATGATGCTGCTACCACTGGTCGGTTTCGATCGCCGGGGCAATCGCTTGGGCATGGGCGGCGGCTACTACGACCGAGCGCTGGCCTTTAAACAGCGCCGCAATACGGCAAACACGCCCCTACTGATCGGCCTGGCCCACCATCTACAGGAAGTGGAGCGCTTACCGATACAGCACTGGGATATCCCCCTCGACTGGGTCGCCACCGACCGCGAAATTTTTGCCGCGCGTTAACTGAGAAACTGCTGGTACGCGAGGTTGTCGGTCTCTTCATGGAAGGGGTACGCCAGTTTGTCGAGAAAAGCCTCCACCGCTTTCCGCTCAGACTTATCCGCTTGCAGGCCCACCAACACCCGGCCGTAAGCCGCGCCGTGATTGCGGTAGTGAAAGAGCGAAATATTCCAGCGATTACCCAAACGTGTCAGGAAATTCATCAAGGCGCCGGGGCGCTCAGGGAATTCAAACCGATACAGCAATTCATTGGCGACCGCGCTGGGGCGATGACCACCGACCATATGGCGGATATGTAGCTTGGCCATCTCGTTGTCGGTCATGTCTTCGACCCGGTAGTCCAACTTGCGCAAGGATTCGACGACCTCCGTCCGCCCTTGCCCGCCGGCCGCAACGGCAACGCCAACAAAAATTTGCGCGTCGCGATCGTCGCCATAGCGGTAGTTGAACTCAGTGATATTGCGCTTACCCAGGGCAGCACAGAATTTTTTGAAGCTCCCGGGCTGCTCGGGAATGGTGACACTCAAGATCGCCTCGCGCTGTTCACCAATTTCTGTGCGCTCCGAGATATAGCGCAAGCGATCGAAATTGGTGTTCGCGCCACTGTCAATCGCCAACAGCGTCTGGCCTTCACAGCCGTGCTGTTCAACATATTTCTTAAGACCGGCGAGCGCCAGTGCCCCTGCGGGCTCGGCAATCGAGCGGGTATCGTCAAAGATATCCTTGATCGCTGCGCAAATTTCATCGGTATTTGCCGTGACAACCTCATCGACGGTTTTACGCAGTACCCGGAAGGTTTCCTTGCCGATTTGTGCCACAGCAACGCCGTCGGCGAAAATCCCGACCTCTTTCAAGCGCACTCGACGCTGCTTTTCCAGAGCGACTTTTAGGCAGGCGGCATCTTCGGGCTCCACCGCAATAACGCGGACATCCGGGCGTACATATTTGATGTAGGCCGCCACCCCAGCAGCGAGACCGCCGCCACCTACCGGCACGAATACCGCGTCGAGCGGCCCGGTAACTTGCCGCAAGATTTCCATGCCAACGGTGCCCTGCCCCGCAATAACATCGGGGTCGTCATAGGGGTGGACATACACCATGCCTTTTTCCTGCACGAGCTTTTGGGCATAGGCCGAAGCCTCATCGTAGGTGTCCCCGTGTAACACCACCTTGCCACCGCGCGAACGCACCGCATCCACTTTGATCTGCGGTGTGGTTTTAGGCATCACAATTGTTGCCTTCACCCCCAGCTTTAGCGCTGACAGCGCCAAGCCCTGAGCGTGGTTTCCCGCCGACGCGGCCACCACGCCCTGGCGGCGCTCGGCCTCACTGAGATTGACCATTTTGTTATAGGCGCCGCGCAACTTGAACGAAAACACCGGCTGTAAGTCCTCGCGCTTGAGCAGCACGGTGTTATTCAGTCTTTTCGACAGCAGACGTGCCTCGTCCACAGGCGACTCGATAGCAACATCGTAGACCCGGGCATCGAGAATTTTCTTGATGTAACTCTGTGGCATGTTGTCGGAGACTCCAATTGCGGCCTGCTGGCGGGATGATCGTATACCAAACGGCAAGTCTAACGCGTCGCTGCGCGCTCCACCATGCTGCGAGCAATTCAGAGGCACAAAAAAGCCCGCCGTAGCGGGCTTTAATTCACTCGGCTGCTCTTATCCGCCGAGGCGCCAACCAAACCGCACCTGCGCCGACGACGCCTGCGGCTCGCCGCCGAGAGTCTCCGGAGTAAAGCTACACTTCATAATCGCCTCTAGCGCTGCATTATCCAATCGCTCTACGCCACTGCTCTGCTGCACCTCTCCACTGACGACCTGCCCCTGCGCATCGATGGCAAATGTCATCGTCACCGTGCCTTCCTGCTTCAAGCGGATCGACGCACGGGGATAACGCGGCTTGCGGCAACTACTCCAATCCACGCTTGCCGGGATGCGCTCGGCATTTGCCTTGGGTTTAGGTTTTGCAGCCACTTTCGGAGCGACGGGTGCCGCGGGCTTAGCCTGAGCGGCCAAGGCCTTTTTACGGGCCAATTCAGCCTGCCGGGCGCGCTGCTCAGCCGCCTCTGCCGCTTCCTTGGCTGCCTCTGCCGCCGCTTGCGCCTGAGCGAGCGCCATCGCCTGCTCTTCCAGCACCGCACTCTGCTCTTGCTGTCGCAAGGCCTGTTCACGCTGGTTGAAGGTTTGCTCTAAACGCTGTTCCCATGCAAGCAGGACATCCTGCTCATCATCCGCCAGCTCGGCATCTGCCAGCGAGGCAAATACCTGCACCGTTTCAACGGTTGCCGACTCATCGGCAGCGCCATCCCCCAAGCTCATTAACCACGCTGCCAGACCCGCCGCTGCGCACACGGCAAACAGCACCACAGCAATAAACATTTCCGCCGACTGCACCAAACTTTTCTTTGGTGCACTGCTGGCCGATACGTCGCTATTCATCATTGTATTCATTATTGTCGTTATCTCTGCAGCATCAGGCGGTCAAACCAAACAAGCGACCAATACGCTTGAATACCCCGCGGCGGTCACTGGCTGGCTCTGGCGCTTTTTCAGCAGCCAGACGCAGTGTCTGCTCTGGATTCTTTTGCAAAATATCGAAGCGCCGCACCGCCAAATTAACACTGCCGCGCAGCATGCCCTCGCTAATAGGCTTGCTCAGGAATCGGTAGATTTGCCCGCGATTGATCAATTCAATGCCCAAGCCAGCATCAGCTCGCGAGGTTAGTACTATCGCCACCAGTGACGGATGATGCTGGCGCAAAGCGGTCAGCAGGTGCGTCACGCTCTCGCCACCAATAGACAGCTCGGTGATGATCACGCCGATATTTTCTGACTCCAGCGCTTCAAGTGCGCCGTCCAGATCAACCGCGGTAAATACCGGGCGATCTTTGTGCAATACACGCTGCAGAACGTCGCGGGTGGTGCTGTCTTCGTCCAGCACCAGAATGCCCGTTTCACTACGAAGCGCCTCCGGCCCTGCGGCGATATCAACCACCGTTTTCGCAGCGGGAGCGGACGGCTCAGGCGCATCGGCGGTTTCGCCCGGCGCAGCGGCCTCAACTCCTGGCTGAGCCTCATCGGAAGCTTCTTCAGCCTCGCTGTGATTCAGCTCAGCACTGACATCCTCAGCCACATCCACCTCTGAGGCCTTCACCGCCGCAGCGATGGTGTCGCGCAATTCGTTATTCGACCAAGGCTTGTTGATGAAACGGAAAATTTCGCCGTCATTTATCGCACCCAATATGGCGCTTAAATCCGAGTAGCCGGTCAGCAATACGCGGATCGCTCTCGGCCGGAGCTCGCGCGCTGTGCGCAGAACCTCGACACCCGTCATTTCCGGCATACGTTGATCAGAGACGATAACATCGACATCTTCTTGCTCTAACAATGCCACCGCGTCCGCGCCACAATTGGCGGTAAACACTTGGTAGCGACTGCGAAACAAAGCCTTTAGGGCGACGAGAATTCTCGGCTCGTCATCCACGAATAAAATCTTTGCCTTACTTTCAATGCCTTCAGTCATCACGTACTCCTCAAACCGCGCTGTCACTGAGAATAATGCTGTCTTCGGTCACAACGGCTTGTTCTGGAACGGCCTTGCCCGCTATGGGCAGGCTGACAACAAACTCGGTCCCAACACCCGGCTCCGACTCCACTGAGATGCGGCCGCCGTGGTCTTCGATAATGCGGAACACGATGGACAAGCCAAGGCCCGTGCCTTCACCGACAGGCTTGGTAGTAAAGAAGGGCTCAAAGATATGCGCGGCGGTTTCGGCATCCATACCGCAGCCACTGTCGCGCACGCGCACCACGGCATTGTCGCCGTCAACAGCGGTGCTGAGTGTCAGGGTTCCCTTTCCATCCATCGCCTGAGCGGCATTATTGATTAAATTCAGAAATACTTGGTTTAACTGAGACGGCGCACAACTAATATCGGGTAGCTCGCCAAAGTCGCGCTGAACGTCCAGGTCTTTGATTTGGTTTTGGCAAATCTTCAAGGAGGTTTCTATCCCCTCGTTCAGGTCGAAGAGCTCGGTTTGCGAGCGATCTACCCGGCTGAAGTTTTTCAGGCTCATAACCAGTTCAGCAATTTGTTCTAAGCCGTATTGAGCATCGCCCAATAGCATGTCGAACTCGCCGCGGCTTTCCTCATCGATAACATCCTCCATGGAGGACACCAACTCCCGCACAATTGACACGTTGCTGTTGGCGTAGCCGAGGGGCGTATTAATTTCGTGGGCGACACCCGCCACCATTTGACCCAAGGAGGCCATTTTTTCAGATTGGATCAGTTGCGCCTGCTGCAGGCGCAAGTCTTCCAAGGCGGTGCTTAAATCACGGGTGCGCTCGGCGACGATGCCTTCCAGGTTGATATTGGCATCCTGCAGTTCCATGTTCACTTGGTCCAGCTCTTGGAATGAGCCGCGCAAACGCCAGGCGATCAAACCAAAGGCCAGCAGCAGCGCTGCCGCGTAGACAGCCAGGGTTTGGCGGTTGCGATCTGCCGCTGCCTGCAACTGAGAAAAGTGGTTCTCATAGCGCGTCTTGAGCGTTGCCAGTGCACCGGCAGCGCCGGCTTCTGCGATCTCGTCCAGTTGCTGATTCAACTCATCTCGAGTGAAGCGCAGACCGTCCACCGTATCGAGCAATTGCGAAAGCGCAGCCAATGCCTCGGTATCCTCCAGAGCACTGGCCTGAACCGCAATACTTGCGCTCAACTGGTCTAGCAGCTCAGCGTTTTCTGCTGTTGAAATAATGCTGTACTGAGTCGCCTCGCGAATCAGCCGCTTGATGTCGCGCCCGAGGGCGGCTTCCGACTCTATCGCCGGTGCGCTGAGCACCGAAACACCACCGCTGCGCATCGCCGCGAACAGTAGGCGCAAGCGACGCAGCGTTTCCTGGTAGGGCTCCAATGCATCCAACTTGGCTTTCGTGCTGCGCAGGAAGTCGTTTAACGCGCGGTCCACAAGCGGCGCCTGCCCCTTGAGACCCGCCTGACCAAAACCGATCTGGCGCGACTGCTCATCGAAACGCTCCGCAGCGGCCAACATGGCCAGCGGCTCACTTTCTAACTGCAGCGGTGCACGTACGATGGCCCGATTGAGCTGTCGATCTGCGGTGTTTACGGCTTCTAACTGCTCCATGCGTACCACATGCAGCCCGGTTTCCAGCGGTGTTCTCAAGGTAACCCACAACAAATAGCCCAGCACGGTAAACGCCAGCAAAATAGCCAGCGGCGCAAACACGCGCTGAATACCCAGTTGGCTCACTGCTGATGTTGTCGACCCTCGAACCGCTCCTTCTTTTATTTTTCTTATTCGGCTCATGCCGTCTCCTAAAGCAACCCTTCTCCCGGGAATCCCGGAAGTACCGGCTTGGCCAGCCAGTACTACTCTAACGACCGATTTTGTTGTTTCTATAGTCTTGCTAGAGTCGCCATTTTTATGATGTGTAATAGGTTGGCGATCGTCGAGGATAAAAGCTCATCACCAAAATGTCTAGGCGCCCGGAACCACCTTGCCGCTCGCATTCGCCACGGCGCAGTTTTATACTTGCCGCTCTCCGTTCTCAGCGCAGCGAATCCACCATGAATCAGCAGCAATTGAAAGAAGCCGTGGCCGCAGCGGCCATTGAGCGCGTTAAGCCCGCCATCCTCGACGGCGAAATCATCGGTATTGGTACCGGCTCAACCGCCAACTGCTTCATCGACCAGCTCGCCGTCCTAAAAGATGACATAAAAGCGACCGTAGCCAGCTCTGAAGCCTCAGCACAGCGGCTGCGCAGCCACGGCATTGAAGTGGTTGAGTTAAATAGCTGCGGTCAAATTGCGGTCTACGTGGACGGCGCGGATGAGAGCAACCCGCGCCTTGAATTGATCAAAGGCGGCGGCGCCGCACTCACCCGAGAGAAAATCGTCGCGGCAGCGAGCAAGCAATTCATCTGCATCGCTGACGAAAGTAAATTGGTCGACCAACTGGGCGCCTTTCCCCTGCCGATTGAAGTTATTCCGATGGCGCGCAGCTATGTGGCCCGCGAGCTGCTGAAGATGGGTGGCAATCCGGTCTACCGCGAAGGCGTTGTCACCGACAACGGCAATGTGATCATCGATCTCTACGACTTTATGATCGCCACCCCACAAAAAACGGAAGAAACCATCAACGGTATCACTGGCGTTGTCACCAACGGCCTGTTTGCCCTGCGGCCCGCCGACGTACTGCTGCTTGGCACCGCCGACGGCGTTAAGACGCTACAGCGCGAGGACTAGGGGCAACGATGTTTAACAATATTCTGGTTATCTGTATCGGTAATATTTGCCGCAGCCCAAGCGCGGAATACATGCTGCGTCAGAAGCTCGCCGAGGTGAAACCCAATATCACCATTCACTCGGCCGGCCTTGGCGCGCTGGTGGATAAAGGCATCGACGACACCGCAGCGGCACTGCTCAGCGAACACGGCATCGACCCCAGCGGCCACCGTGCTCGCCAAGTCGACCGCGACATGCTGACCCAGGCCGACCTCATCCTCACCATGGAATCGCGACATATTCGCGGCATCAATAAAATTGCTCCACAAGTTGGCGGCAAAACGTTTTTATTGGGTAAATGGTCGGAAAATCAAGAAGTGCCCGACCCTTATCGCAAGAGCCGGGAAGCCTTTGAGCACGTCTATAAACTGCTAGACCAATTCACAGACGATTGGTTGAAGTATTTATAGCGTATCGCGCTAGGGGTGTGAGGCCTTAACGCTTTCCAACATGCGCTTAACGGGCTGCACTTGGTTCATTGTATAAAAGTGGATACCCGGTGCGCCGCCCTCCATCAGAATCTGGCACATTTCCGTCACATACTCTTCACCGAAGGCAGCAATGCTCTCCAGATCCTGGCCATAGCCATCGAGTTTGCGCGCCAGCCAACGGGGAATTTCAGCGCCGCAGTTGCGTGAAAAGCGCGCCAAATTCGCATAGTTGGTGATCGGCATAATGCCCGGGTAGATCGGCTTATCGATACCGGCCTTTTCGCAGGCATCCAAAAAGTAGAAATACGCGTCGGCATTAAAGAAGTACTGGGTAATGGCGCTGTTTGCGCCGGCATCCAGCTTTTCTTTTAAGTACGCCACATCCTGCTCGTAACTCGGCGCGTCGGGATGAACCTCCGGGTAGGCAGCAACTTCTAACTCGAAATGGTCGCCGGTGTGCTTGCGGATGAACTCGACGAGTTCGCGGGCATACACTAAGCGCGTTGCCCCCATTCCGGAGGGAATATCACCGCGCAATGCGACGATGCGACGCACACCCGCCTGGCGATACTGTTCAACCAGTGCCAAAACCTCCTCTTCCTCGTCACCACCAAAAGACAAGTGAGGGGCGACATCAATGCCCGCCGCCTTGGCATCGAGCACGATGCCCCGGGTATTGTCTCGGGTAGATCCGCCCGCACCATAGGTGACGGAAAAGAAGTCTGGCGCCAGACTATTCAACTCATTGCGGGTGGCAACAAGCTTTTCGCGACCGGCTTCGGTCTTGGGTGGAAAAAATTCAAAACTGTAGCGATTGGCCATGCACACATCCGCTTATTATCTGTCACGCGTATTAACGCCCCGCGCCCAACAGGCGGCGCGGGGTAAACGGCAGCGGCGAAACCGCCACCTCGGGCTTAGTACTTGTAGCTGTCCGGCTTGAAGGGGCCGTCAACGCTCACACCGATGTAGTCGGCCTGATCCGCTTTGAGTTTGGTGATCACGCCACCAAAGCCCGCCACCATGTGCGCGGCAACCTCTTCGTCCAGCTTCTTAGGCAGCACCTCAACGGTGATAGCAGCTTCGCGCAGCTCTTTTTCTAGATCGGCAAAGCGGCGCTCGTACAGGTAAATTTGCGCCAGTACCTGGTTGGCAAACGAACCATCCATAATGCGGCTGGGGTGGCCAGTGGCGTTACCCAAGTTAACCAGGCGACCCTCTGAAAGCAGGATCAAGTGATCGTTGCTAGCGCGGTCGCGATACACAACGTGCACCTGCGGCTTGATCTCATCCCACTGCCAATTTTCACGCATGTAGGCCGTGTCGATTTCATTGTCGAAGTGACCAATGTTGCACACTACGCAGCGGTTCTTCAGCGCCGCCAGCATATTCGCATCGCAAACGTTCACGTTACCGGTTGTCGTTACCAGCAGGTCGGTAGTGCCCAGCAGTTCGCTATTGATGCTGCTTGCCTCACCCGTGTTCACACCATTGATGTAAGGCGACACCACTTCAAAACCATCCATACAAGCCTGCATGGCGCAGATGGGATCGATTTCCGTCACTTTTACGATCATGCCTTCCTGACGCAGTGATTGCGCAGAACCTTTACCAACATCACCGTAGCCAATAACCAGCGCTTTTTTGCCCGACAGCAGATGATCTGTAGCGCGCTTGATCGCATCATTTAAGCTGTGGCGACAACCGTATTTGTTGTCATTCTTCGACTTGGTCACCGAGTCATTGACGTTGATCGCGGGCACTTTCAGCTCGCCCTTTTTCAACATATCTTGCAGGCGGTGAACCCCTGTGGTGGTTTCTTCAGTGATACCGTGGATCTTGTCGAGCATCGCCGGGTACTTCTCGTGGAGAATACCGGTCAGGTCGCCGCCATCGTCGAGTACCATGTTGGCATCCCAGGGCTGACCGTCTTTCAAAATGGTCTGCTCAATGCACCACTCATACTCTTCCTCGGTTTCACCCTTCCAAGCGAAAACAGGAATGCCGGCCGCGGCGATCGCCGCTGCAGCGTGATCCTGAGTGGAGAAAATATTGCACGACGACCAACGTACTTCCGCGCCGAGAGCGGTGAGTGTTTCGATCAACACCCCGGTTTGAATGGTCATATGAATACAACCGAGAATTTTGGCACCCACCAAGGGCTTGCTATCGCCATATTTTTCGCGCAAAGACATCAGCGCAGGCATTTCACCTTCTGCGATACTCAGTTCTTTGCGACCCCATTCGGCCAGGCTGATATCGGCAACTTTATAGTCGCTGAAATTTTCTACTGCAGTTACTGTGGCAGTCATATTGCTATCCTCAAATTAATTTCGCGAGTGGCTTTGCTTCTTACACCGCCGCTTTCAGCGCCTCGGCGCGATCGGTTTTTTCCCAGCTGAAGGCCGTGCTGGTTTCGCTGCGGGCTTCACCGTTTTCTGTCCATTGGTACGTATGCTCGTATGGCTCCCGACCAAAATGGCCGTAGGCCGCTGTGGGCTGATACATGGGGTGAGCCAAGTCCAGCATATTGGTAATGCCGTAGGGGCGCAGGTCGAATACCTGGCGCACTGCCGCCACCAATTTTTCATCACTGACTTTGCCGGTGCCGAAGGTGTTCACCGAAATCGAGGTCGGCTCCGCGACACCAATCGCATAGCTCACTTGAATCTCGCAGCGGTCAGCCAGACCCGCGGCGACAATATTCTTCGCCACGTACCGGCCAGCATAGGCCGCACTGCGGTCCACTTTGGAAGGGTCCTTACCCGAGAAGGCACCACCGCCGTGACGCGCCATACCGCCGTAGGTATCAACAATGATTTTACGCCCCGTCAGCCCACAGTCACCCACTGGGCCACCGATCACGAAATTGCCAGTGGGGTTGATGTGGAATTGCGTACCGGCGTGCAACAAATTGGCAGGCAACACATGCTTGATAATCTCTTCACGCACGGCTTCCTGAAGATCAGCCTGGCTGATATCAGGGTTGTGCTGGGTCGACAACACAACGGCATCCACGGCCACCGGCACGCCGTTCTCGTAACGCAAGGTCACCTGACTTTTTGCATCGGGGCGCAACCACGGCAGCACACCGTTTTTGCGCAGATAAGCCTGGCGCTCAACCAAGCGGTGGGAATAAAACAGCGGTGCAGGCATCAGGTGCTCGGTTTCGTTAGTGGCGTAGCCGAACATCAACCCTTGGTCGCCCGCGCCCTGATCTTCAGGCTTGGCGCGATCCACCCCCTGATTAATATCGACTGACTGCTTGCCAATGGCATTTAGTACGGCACAACTGGCGCCATCAAAACCCACATCGGAGCTGTTGTAGCCAATGCCGGTAATAACGTCGCGAATAATATCTTCCAGATCCACGTAGCACGAGGTGGTGACTTCTCCGGCAACCACTGCCATACCCGTTTTAACCAGGGTCTCTACGGCAACCCGGGCATGCTTGTCACGCGCGATGATCGCGTCGAGCACCGCATCAGAGATTTGATCGGCAAGTTTGTCTGGGTGTCCTTCCGATACCGACTCGGAGGTGAACAGGCTGTATTCAGACATTGATAGTCTTCCTCATTGTAATGGCCCTGTGGCCAGCTCGTTATTTCTTGCCCGGCTTTATAAACTGCCGAACTTGCACGCGAAAACCGTTTAACTGGGCCAGGTAAACTGACGGCCCCTCTTCCAAGCCGCAGGCCAACGCCCACTCACTTAATTCTTCCTGCGCGATGCCCAGCCACAGATCACCGCAGGCCTCTCTGGCCCAGTTTTGATCGTGAGGGCAGAGTTCAGCCAGGCAAAATACCCCGCCCGGACTCAACATGCGCTGTACGTCGTTAAAAATATCTGACGGCGAAGGCACATGGTGGAGCACCATATTGGCCACCACACAATCGGCTTCACCCTCGGGCAAACGCCGGCTGCGGCTGTCGCCCAGCACAAACTCTATGCCGTTGAGCCCTTTGTCAGCAGCGGCGGTGCGCGCTTTGTCCAGCATCGGCTCACTGTTATCAAGCGCGATCACCCGCGCGTAACGGCCGGCCAGTTCAGCCAGAAAATCGCCCTCTCCCGGCCCGATCTCGACCGCCAGGCGCCCACCCTCGGGCTGACTGGCCCGCAACAGCTCGGCGCAACTTGGGCCGTATACGCTGTAGGCGACCATTTGCTCTTGCTGCTCACCGAACTCACCGGCGTGCTCAGCGAAAAATGCTCGCGAGCGCTCCGCCCGCTCGGCGACCACTTTTTCTAGCTGCCGCTGTTGCCCCGCATCCAAGACCAGCTGCTCGGCAGCATTGAGCACCGCGGTGTGCAGCTCGGCCACACTGGCGTGCTCGGCCTGCCAATTGCGGCGGTAAAACAAGCTATTACCTTCGCGACGACGAACAACCAAGCCCGCAGCGGCGAGTATTTTTAAATGGTGGCTCATGCCCGACTGGCGAACATCTAAAATCTGGCACAGCTCCTGAACGCTGTAGGCATCGCGACTCAACACACGCAGCACTTGCAGACGCAAGTTATCGGCTCCCGCCTTGCAGAGCTGGAGAACCATGGCGCCGATAGCCGGCGCGCTCGGTGTTGCAGGGAGAGACTCAGAGGAATCTGCCGCCACCACATTGCAAGAGTGTGCATCCATGGCGAGGCAGTGTAGCAGCCTTAATGGCTATATCAAAATATTTTGATATAGATTTCCATTTGGTAATTATTGCACCAGCGGCCTCGGCATTGGCGCCGCAGAGGGGAGGGAGTGCCGCA